>Ga0209512_1000151_pt1 | contig 149830 bp, 127 predicted proteins | sample frozenSSSSmetaG_FD_184142 | JGI IMG/M metagenome (GOLD analysis project Ga0209512, IMG submission 184142) | Glacier valley bacterial and archeal communities from Borup Fiord, Nunavut, Canada, to study Microbial Dark Matter (Phase II) -... | ecosystem: Environmental > Aquatic > Freshwater > Ice...
TGAATGGTTAAGGGATGTACTCACCAGAATTCCTGACCATCATGCGAATAAAATAGAGTTACTGCTACCGCAGAATTGGGTCAATAGTGGCCAAAATGCCGATTCAGGTAGTTAGCCGTTGGCTTACGCTCCAGCCATAAAATTTCTCAACAATCCAAGCGCATAACCCAACAGGGGAATCATTCAACCCATAGGCCGCAGTTTGTGGTTTCGTCGCATGTAAATAGGCATAAGCACCTTCTTTTGACGACCATTCAGCCGCTATCTTCCTAAAATCCATTAAATCTTCAGATTCATTTTCCGTCCCAGACAAATAAGGCCTATATGAACCTGGTATATAGTTAAGGTGTAAGCCGATGATTTGCTCTGGATAACGCAGGGCAAGCCACGAGCTGATACCTGAGCCAATGTCCCCACCCTGCAGGCCATAACGTGGGTAACCAAGTTCCATCATCAGTCGGTGCCAAAGGTCAGCAACAGCGGCACTGTTTAAACCAAACTCCTTCGGTTTATCTGAGAAGCCAAAGCCTGGAATCGAAGGAATAACAAGGTCAAAGGACAATTCAGAACCTTCGATGAGTAGAGGGATCAGTTTCATCATTTCCAAAAACGAACCCGGCCAACCATGTGTGATCAGCAATGGCACAGATCTTTTTCCTTTACTCTTAATATGCAAAAAATGGATCTGGCACCCCTCTATATCCGCTATAAAATTAGGGTAAGAATTGATTTCTTCCTCTGTTTTCCGCCAGTCATATTCCTTCTGCCAGTACTCAGCAAGTTCTTTCATGTAGGCTATATCAGCACCGATAGTCCAGCCGGAAGCCGGAAATTGATCAGGCCAACGGGTGAGCTTTAACCTGACCTTAAGATCATCAAGGGTTTGCTGGGATACATTAATGAAAAAAGGCTTTATCATCTGATTTTGCTATTTTTTCAAAGGTAAAAATAAACTGATTTTAAAAAGCACTATTGATGCATGCCTACAAATTTGACCTCACCTAACCATTTATTAAAATAGCTAGAACCAAATAATCAACATTGTTCAGGTAAAGCCACTTTGTAAACAGCTACAGTAAAATTTGTTCCATTAACTCATTTTCTCTTTTATTACATTTTATAAAAGGTCTAACGCTTAGTACGCCAAGATATATTCCATACAAACGAATTATTCGATGATTTAAAGGTCATTTCAGAAATGAAAAGATATATGTATGACTTGAGAAATACACATTTAAACTTTCCGAAACACTGATTTTTGCATCAATATTGATATGCAACTGATATCAAAAAAAGCATCCCATGTGGAAAATCGGCACAGGTGGATTTTCCCTTATAGGATACCCTGCAAACACTTCGTTAAAGAGAAAAATCTAATGTGTCGTAGATATTCTATATGTAGCGAAATTCATATGAAATTAAATGAATAGCTAAATCCAAATCTGAACCAATGTCTAGTAATCATCTGACAAGATGCACCTTTGACTCTTAGTAAAGACAAATAACCTCAGAAATTAGCATGTTCACAACTTAATTATGTTTCTTATCAGAAAATCGTAGTTTGATTACTACTTATAAAATCATTATTTGGAGTTACGTAATTGCCTGCTTTGTTGTATTTATTAGAAAGGTTGGCACATTCATGCAAAATTATTTGTTAAGTGTTGTTGTGTCAAAAAGATAATTATGGCTGACATACCTTGCATGCAGAATAGCCACTATTTATTGCTTCTTTTTTCGTGGTCTTAATCTTACTTTGTCTTAAATACCTACAAGTGCCTAAATGGTATTTTGCTCCAGTCCGAGTGATGTATACAACTTTCTCTCTTGGGACTACCTTTATCAAAGCATTGTTAGCATTTATGGAATAAGGAGCGAAGAGATTGCTAAACGTTATTAAAATGATTAGTATTAAATGTTTCATGTCTTAGAAATTAGCAATTACACTCACATCGTTCAACATAGGTTTTGTTGTCGTTACTATTGATATAATAACAGCAGCCTCCGGCAAACTATTTACAGACTTTCTATTGTGTGAGCTGTAAGATGTACAGGGTTTTGTAGTTTCATCTGAGGGTTCATCAGTAATACTGCAATCGACCGCCCTAGCGACAAGCATCAATTTAAAAAGGTTTTTCATCGTCTGAATTTGTAATTAGAATAACATAGCTATCTATCTGTAAATAAAGATAAAGCAATTTAATACTTAAACTAAATGGAATATTAATAATCCTATAAACATCTATTTATTGAATTAAGATTTTGATGGCGCCTTCAACTGCTTTAGCAACTATTATCCTAAGATGAGGAAAAGGCAAAACTTAGCAGAAACATTATTGACCAAAAAATGTAATTAAAAATGAAAAAGTATAATTTAAAAATACCTTTCCTATTTGAATATTCCCTACAAAAAAACAATGTATCAGCTTAATTATCTGTATTACTTGGTAAATAAGAGTGCAAATCAGTGATAGGTTGTGATTATACTGTTTTACTAATTTTAGCGGAGTTAGTCATCCATCACGTTTTGGATTGAGGGATTGGCTTCATAAATAGATGTGTCAAATAACATTTGGCATAGTCAACTACCTCCGCAATATATCAAGGTGCATGATCTTTAGTGTGCTTGTAAGTATTTGCACATTGGGAAGTATCCTTTGATCATTGATCATATAAGCTTTAGAGGTCTACGACACCGCTAACTAAAGAGCAGGGACCTTTGAAAAAACTTCCATTTATTGATCGCACACAAAAATTTTACCTTCCAAGAATTTCATACCGCCTGGAAAAAAATATCAAATGCGTATTCTGCAAACCAGCTAATATCTCCCTCGGCTTCCTAATTAGAATGAGAAATAGTTGCTTGCAAAATATAGAATATCGCATTTCTAATGACCGATGGATCTCCAGAAACTGATATTAGGCACTTCGCGTACATAATCTTTGTGCCTCCAGCTGATGATTTCGCCAATTGCATCAGGAACAATTTGATTTCATTAGTGCTTAAACAGTCAATTATTGGAGTCAGTATGTCGTTTTTAGAGTAAGTGAATAAAATTCTGCCCAGGGGACCATCCAGTAAATAAATTAATTTAATCCTAAGATTGTTCCCAGAAGGATATGCTGAGACCAAGGAATCGGTAAACAACCGTATTAGTTGCGATATCTATCACATGTGTTCTATAAGGTCCTTATTGATAAATGCTCCTGCCAGCATGCCAGAATTTACTGCAGTGTCAAGAGATCTTATCACATTGCAATTATCACCTGCTGCATAAATGTTTTTTATGGCAGTTCGCGAAAAGCCATCTGTTGTTAAAAGGCCATTCTTGTCCAACTTACACCCTAGGTTTTGCGGTATGTCAGAATGTTGAACCAGCCTTAAACGTGCATAGATAGCATCTAATTTTATTTTTCTACCAGTCTGAAGTTCCACCGATGTCAATTGACCCTGTATATGATGGAAACTCTTTATCTTTTCTGAAACGTCAATAGTAGTGTCGACTGCAAGCCTTTTATCAATCTCAATGCTATTTGAGGATGCGTTGTCATAAAAAACGGTTAGATGTCGAGTCCAATTGCTAATCATTCTCACCATATCGGGTATATCCTCTAAGGGTGCGATGATTCCGGTAGGTTTTCCAGTAAATTCATATCCATGACAGTATGGACAATGGAGTATTGAAATTCCCCAGCAATCCGAGAATCCGTCAATATTAGGCAGAATGTCCTTTACACCCGTCGCAAACAGTATTTTAGTTGCACGGAACCGCTCTTGAGATATTGTTCCGATGACAAATCCATTTTCATCGTTTATTGCAGACGTAACTTCATCGTTTATTAGCCTTACAGTTGCATAGCGTTTAAGTTCCATTCTTGCAATTGCGGTTATATCTCCAGGTGCTTCTCCATCACGGGTAAGAAAATTATGAGAATAACGTGTCTGTCGATTGCAAGGCGTTGAATTATCAATAATGAGTATTTTTCTTAAGGCTCTACCTAATGTCATTGCAGCCTGCAACCCAGCATAGCTGCCGCCTATTATAATAACTTCAAATTCCATTAAGTAATGACTAGCGTATAAGAATATTCTGGGTAAATGGATTAATCGTATTATTGAAGACCTCCTCCAGCCCGCAAAATTTCTCCAGTTAACCAACCTGATCCTTCTGAAACCAAAAATGCAACTATTGGCGCAATATCCTCTGGCTTCCCCAATCTGCCTAACGGAGTCATTGAACTTAACATGCGCATTGTCTCTGGTTGCATGATTGCAGATTGAGCAGTACCTTCTGTTTCAGTTGGGCCAGCTGCAACAGCGTTAACTCTAATATTTTTAGCTCCAAGTTCCTTAGCAAATGCCACAGTCAGGGCATTCAATGCTGCTTTCGTGGACCCATAAAGACTACCATTAGCAGCCGGTGCCTGGCCTGCAAGTGAACTAATATTAACAATATGTCCGCCACCCGGAGGAAAATGTTCAATTGCCTGTTGTGTTGTTAATATAGGAGCCAATACGTTTAACCGATACTGTCTTTCAAATTCTTTTAACGTAATTGCCTCGATGGGTTCAAATTGATAAACTCCGGCGTTGTTTACAACTATATTAACCATACCAAAGAATTTGATAGTTTCTTTAAATAATCTCTCCACCTGTACTGGATCGGAGACATCAGCCTGTATCGCAACTGCACTTCCTCCTAATTTAACAATTTTTTTTACCACCCTTTCAGCCCCATCTTTGTCTGTTGAATAATTCACTGCAATTGATATATTATCTAGGGACAAAGTCTCCGCTATTGCCGCTCCAATTCCTTTAGAGGCGCCAGTCACAATTGCAATCTGTTTTGTTCTATTGTCTTTCATTTTCGCAAGTTTATAGTGGCAAATTTAATTTACTTTTATAAAGCTTTCTTATGGCTTTCAAATAGTAAACCGGTTTACTATTTGAAACTGTATGACGAGTACGGATATGAAGTAATATGGAAAATAGTAAAATGCTGTTAGTAGAAAATGGGCCAGAATGCCGCGTTACAATTAAATCTGTACAAGATACAATGGATATTCTGAGTGGAAAATGGAAACTTAGCATTATGTGCGCGCTAAGTTTTAGCAGTCTTAGATTTATGGACTTGGTGAGAGAGGTTGACGGAATTCGGTCAAAAATGTTATCAAGCAATCTTTATGAACTGGAAATTAATGGATTGGTTAAGCGAACTGTTTTAGATACCAAGCCCTTAACGGTGTCTTATGAACTGACCGAATACGGTAAAACAATAAAGCCTATTATTCACGAAATGTCCATATGGGGACGTCATCATCGGGATAAAATATTGGGTACCTAACGTTCTAACAATAAGAGGCATTGCCTTTATAAATACGTAAATATAATCAGGAATTTATTAGCAGTTTCCCTTGCTAGACATAGACGATATAATCATCTTGCTCAGCTTCTTGCACAAAAGACTTTTTTTAAGACTTTTTTAACTTAACATTACTGTTTAATGATGGCAATAAGCTTTTATAGTACAATAATGTTTATTTCGAATTCAATCGCATTTTTCAGCTTATATGTTATTTACTAGTATTTGTTGGTAATATTTCCTTTTCTAATTGTTTTTCCCCCCAATTATGTAGATAATTTATAAATGGAATCAGTTCATAACCTGTGTCACTCAATGTATATTCTACTTTAGGTGGCACTTCGTGATACATCTTTCTTATGATCAGTTTATCATCTTCCAGCTCGCGTAAGGTTTGAGTTAGCATTTTAGTAGTAATGTCTGGCAAGGTCCTACACAATTCCCCATAACGCAGTACGGTCTTTAAGCTCAGATGCCACAGGAGGCGGCCTTTATACTTTCCTCCTATTCTCTTAAATGCATATTCAACACCGCATTTCTTTATACAATCTGGAATTTCTGACTTCCTTCTCATTTTATTTTTGCTTAATTATCTGGTAATCAATAATATGTACTTTTTAGTATGTAACATACAAAAAAGTACATACTTGCCAAAGGTATTAAAACAGTATAAATTTGCAGCTTCTTACTTTGATAAATATAAAAATGGAACAAGTTGCAGATAAATCAAATAAAATAGAAAGCCCATCAATAATGAAAGCGGTTCGCCAGCCCGAATTTGGTGGACCTGAGGTACTGGTATATGAAGATGCACCAGTGCCAGAAATAAATCCTGGTGAAGTGCGTATTCGCGTCCACGCGGTGGGACTCAATCCCCCCGACTGGTATTTACGCGACGGTTATAAGGCACTTCCTCCAGAATGGCAGCCAAAAGTGAATTTTCCCATTATCCTGGGAACAGATATTTCGGGTACGATCGATGCAGTAGCTGACGGCATTTCAGATTTCAATGTTGATGACGAAGTGTATTCGATGGCTCGATTTCCTACTGGAATGATGGGAGAGAGCAAAGGTTACGCTGAATATGTATGTGTACCAGCTTTAGAAGTAGCGCTTAAGCCACCAGGTATAGATCACGTGCATGCCGCAGCAGCTCCGATGTCCTTGCTAACTGCATGGCAATTTATGATTGAGCTCGGACATAATGAACCTAATCCATTGCAGCCGTATAAACATATGCCTGTTCCGCTGAAAGGCAAAAAAGTGATTATTAATGGTGCAGGAGGAGGTGTGGGACACTTCGCTGTTCAACTGGCAAAATGGAAGGGTGCATATGTTATCGCAGTAGCCTCGGGCAAGCACGAAGCGTTTTTGCGCGATTTAGGAGTAGATGAATTTATTGACTATACAAAGATTATTCCTGAGGAAGTTATTCATGATGCTGATCTGGTTATAGACGGAGTTGGAGGTCCTACAACTGGTCGGTTTTTAAGTACGCTAAAACGTGGGGTGCCTTGTTTCCAATTTTTCCACTAGGATTTTCTGGCGCTCAAGAGGCTAAAAAACTTGGTATAACCGTCTCAGCAACCCAAGTTCGTTCGGATGGTGTGCAACTGGCAGAATTGGCTCGCTTACTCGACGATGGATCAATTCGCGTAACTATTGACAGTACGTTTCCCCTTGCCGAGGCCTATAAAGCACATGAACGTGCTGCTAAAGGAAACATCCAAGGTAAGATTGTTCTCACCGTAGCCTGATAAAAGCATTCTGTGATGATTGTGTCAGGCACAATTCCTAGTTTTTAAATTATTTACAGTGCTGTTTTAATTTTTGCAATAATACAAATTATGAATATTTAAAGAGTTAGAAGATAGATTATCCCTCAAAGAACTCGTTGACCGTGTTTCTATGTTAGGAGATAAAAAAGATTTCTCCGCCCAGGCAAGGCTGTTTTCTGAAAATACGGTATTAAATACCTTTACCGAAGGCATAGCCATCTTAAAACTTAATGGACGAAAGGAAATGGCGGAAGCATTTGGCAAATTTCTTAAAGGCTTTGAAACCGTTTACCATTTTAACGGGCAGCAGATAGTTAACCTAGACGGTGATAAAGCTACTGGAACCTGTTATTGTTTAATTACTTTGATCGCTACCGAGGATGGAAGAAAAATTAAGACGACCATCGCAGCCACTTACCATGATGATTACATTCGGGATAACAACCGATGGCTAATCTCAAAGCGAATAGGAGATTTCGAATGGCAAGAAAAAACTAAGCTTAATTAAAGAAAGTATAAGATCATTATTCCCTCTTTTGATGTTCACATAAACTGAAGAATTTAAAAAATACAAACCAACCACACATAAAATAGTTGCCGTCTTCACAATTATCGTAAACCCATTCCATTATTGAAAATCATTTTTTTAATTTTTGATGATGAGATTTTGATAATTAACGAAAGTAGTTTTTTTAGTTAAAATTTAATGGAAGCGTCTGTCAAAGCAATTAAAAGCCTCTCAAAAACCAGGTAGTCATTTGAAAGACAAATCATATATATATTAATTAATATTTTCTTACCCTGTCTTGTTCTCCGTTCGTTACAATATTTAATTTCATTTTTGTAGTTCCAAAACCAAAAGATTTGGAATAGGAATGCTTTACGATAGGTGATTTGCTCGATTTGGTATGATATATAACCCGGCTAATTAAATTCTACGTCGCTTGTGTAAGATGGCCATGATAACTGTCGTCTGTTGCATCACTTTTAATAAGTTTGAAACAATTGTAAAGATTTGAAGTTATTCGATTTAAGAATATTTAGCTATGGTACTTAAAAAGTCTTTAAACACGCAATACTGGTTGCTTCCATATAATGGAAGTAAAATTAATTTTTTAGCTAAAAACCTACGAATAACAGCAAAAAACGTGTTTATAGTTTTATCAGGGATTAATATTACAGCAGACGAGTTTGTTTTATTTTTAGTTCATGAAAGGCTTAAAAACCGAATGAGAAGTAGCAGCGCATACCTATACAATAGATCCTAGTCCGTAGAAATATTCGTAGAAAAAGGCAATGGATAGTTGATTAATACCTGTTGATATAATTAGTTCTATTTTAATGATGGTGGTGTATATATATACACCAATCCGAATAAATTATTGCTCAAAAAACCCTGCCCAAAAGGGCAAGGCCTTCTAATACTTCACTAGTCAATTTTATGTATTATTATAATAAGGCTCTATAATGGTTGTCCCAGAGGTATCCATCTGTTTTTTCTTTTCAAAACATACTACAAACTCATCTCACTACTAGACTCTTTGCTCTTGTCTTTATCTTTGGACTTCTCCTTATCCATCCCCTTATCGAGCACTTCTGCCTTAACAAAATCCTCTCTTTTCTGGGGCTTGCCATTGAGCTCAAAGAAGTTAATATTCCCATATTTTGGCACCGCTTCGATACGCATCTTCTTATCCTCTCCCTCTGGTCCACTCACAGTGATCAAAGGACGCCCGCCTTTTTCCAGTTCAGTGATTAGTTTTCCAGCAGTACCTTTCTCCCCCAGTTCTTTAATCCCATATCCTCCCAATTCCTTTTTCAAATCAAAGCCATAGCCTTCAGAAAACTGTTTCATCGTATAGTTTCCATACCTGTCTTTAGGCTCCGTGAACTGGTACTGGCTCCAGGCTTTGTACTGCTCTCCTGCCCGACTTACCAAATCATTCCGGAAAGAAGACCTCCCCTGCAACATGTTAGCTGCCTGGTCTATAGAAAACCCCTTCCCACGTTCCACGTAATGCGAATTCTTTAATGCCGGAGAATAAAAAGCAGTCTGGAACTCCTTTTTCACATAATCCACCTTGCCTTCTTTCATTGTTGCCACCGTATCGCGGAACTCCAGATCTTTCTGGGTTACTTTGCCAATCGACAGTTCCGAAGTACCTTTTTGCTCCCTGAAGAAATCAATCGCCAGTACCGCGCTGTCAAACTTCCTGGTCAGGTTTTCCTTTTCCTTCTCCGGATTTGGGCTGATCACAATATACTGGTGGTCCTTTTCTAAGGGTTTAGCTTTAGCGATTGCCAGATCAAACTTATTGAAATAATAAAAGTCCGACTGCGCCGACTGCTTCACATGGATCGTCAGATCCATAGTCCCTTTATCAGCTGGAATCTGGCCATGCACCTCAATCTTAGCCACGCCTTTTTCCATTTGCTTTTCTACAGCATCTACCATACTTTGCGGCACTTTAAGTGCTTTAGCTTCTTCTTTAAAAGCTTCCAATGAATTTCTGTTCATAATTGATAATTTTTATGTTTCACAATAATTAACTACTGATTTGAAAGGAAAAGTCGGCTTCCTTAGGCTTCTGTTTTTCAAAAGTGAATTGCCTGGCCGGTGATACAGAGGCTTCCCTTTCCAATTGTTGCTGCGCCTGCTCTTGTTTTAGTTGCGTCAGGGTAATTGGTTGCTGTTTTTCATTTTTGAGCAAAATGCCGCGTTCCACCGGATTGGCCTCTATAAAAAGCGCATCACCAAGCACAGGCTTAATCATTACTTGTTTGCCCGCTTCCAGCCCTTTTTGTATCCCATTTGCCGAGAGTTCTCCTCTGTTCAATTCCCCAGCAAGGACTGCTAGCTCCTTTTTCCGCTCGAACCCTTGGTCCGAGCCATAGGATTTAAGTACCGGCTGGCCTTTCTGGTCTACACTTTTAAAGTCCAGTTGCAACCAATTGCCAGACTGCTTTCCCTCATCCTGCTTGAATACCGCTCGGCCCTCCAGTAAGTTCAGCGCATCTTTTGCTGCAACATTTAAACTAACAGGAAAACTGTATGATCTATCTTGCAATTCTAAAGAAGAGCTTTTCAGCGTTGCCGTATAGCTGTCAAGCTGATACCGATCCGAAGAATCCTTTTCCAGATGCAAACTGAGCTCAAGATTTCCACTGGTACCATAAGGGCTGGAAACTTTAAGATTTATTGCGACCCGCTGATAGTCCAGTACTGCCGGCAAGTTTAACTTATCAGCAGCAATACCCATTTTATTTAGCGTAGATTTCAAACGAAACACATCGTTAGTTTTGACTCTATCCATTTTTGCTGAGAGAAATGGTTTATCATACAGCAGTTCCTTCACCTTGTGCAATATCCTGATCAGGGCAATGGGATAAAGCTTTCTTTCCAACTTTCCAGTCGCTCTTTTGATCAGCTCCAAAACCATTTTTTCATCCGAACTTGGCGCATTAATTCTATGCATACCCTGGGTAAGAAAATCGTATTGCTGCCTGCTTAGATCAGCTGCAACTGCATCCCCATTAAAGACCCCTTGAAGCATTTGCTGTTTATCTTCCCAATTCCGCCAAAGCTCTGCTGCCCGGTTGATTACCGTACTCACTTCAAGGATTTTTCTTGCTATTGTCGCGGAGCAGAAGTGCATAACCCGCCTTCAGGTTCTGCTTCACTCTTTTCACCTTTTTGACCAGTAGCGACCTTGCCGCATCAATACCTGCACCGGCGATTTGTGTGCTCAAATCAAAACCTGATACGCCTACACTTCCCATTGCATTGTTTGCTCCAGATCCTATCGCCTCGCTCAGTAACGCTTCCGGCGCATTAATCCCCACCATCGCATCCCGCTTATCATATACAGTTAGACTAACCGGTAACACCTGGTTCCCAAGCCGAATATTTTTGATCTCCAGATTCAGCCGCTGGTTAGAAAAACCAGCCAAGCCATAAATCAAATGTCCTTTTGGTAGCCTCACCCCGTTCAATATCACCGTATCTAGTAGCCGCAATTCTACTACAGAACCCTGCCTCGCTTTCTGAGTTGAAGCTACCTCAGCAGGAATAGCGGCAAAAAGCGTATCTGAGCGGATCAAAACTTCCTGCAGTTCAGACGAAGCACTCATTAGTTTTGGATTCTGTACCGCAATCAACTTGTCCATCATCTGGTTTAACTGAGCCATCTCCGGATCAGTCTCCCCAGGTCCTTGCTGCATATTTTCCATCAGCGCTTCCAGTTTTGCTACATCCTTTGCCATCCCCGGATCAGCTTCTGAGCGTACCTTAACTGATGACTCAGAAGCGTCATAAACCTTTGGGGGAACATAAGGTTGGTTAATCTCCTTATTGATCGCAGCCAGCTTATCATTTACCTGTAACACCATCGGATCCTCGGGTTGCTGAAAGCCTAGCTTTTCTGCCGACATCTCCAGTGCCTTACTTTCCTGTTGCGCGGAATCTCTGACCGCACGGTCATAATATGCCATTTTATCAGCCGGTTCAAGCCCGGCAAACTGCGCATCAGGTAGACTGGTATTTATTCCTTTGGCAGCATCTACAATCTGAGTAGAACCAAGACTCGAAGCTCCACCACCCAGCGCATGAAATGCTCCAGCTAATAGCGCCACCACAAATACTGGCAACACAAGCATCAACTGCTTCGCAGTTATTTTCTTTCTTTTCTCTTCCATCTTTTCAATTTTTTAATGAATAATTTAAAACCCTTGTAGTAGCAAATACCCGCAGTAAAACCCGAATACCAGGCAAAATCCAAGAAGCATGATCCGCCAGGTCCTGATTGACAATTCCGAACTCTTATCATTCAGATAGTCGGCAGACCGCCGCTGCCATACCAAGATCCTTCCAGCAATCTGCTCCGCTATCGCCTGCTGCCGCCCGCTTAGCTCGGCCGGCCTCTTTCTAAAAAGTTTCATGGCTGTACGGAGTTTACGCCCAGGTCCGCATTGACCAGGGTTTCCCAGTTCTGGATCAAAAAGCCATGCGGATTGTTGTCGCTCCTAGTTTCCAGCACCCGAATCTCTCCCCGGGTTACCAGCTTTCTTAAAATCGTACTGGAAGAGCGGATCAGCTTCTGGGTCGCATAACAGGTAAAGCCGTATGGCGCCGAGTCCATAGATAAAGAGATGCTATCCACCTGGATTCCCTGAGAGATGTTGGCAGAAATCAGGTTATTGAAATAGCCTGATTCCCTGAGGTTATCATAACTCCGCTTTGCAGATCCATCCGCCAGGTATAGCGATTTGGCAATCCCGGCAGCAATTGCCTTCTCATCAGGATCAAGCGTAAAAAAAAGCCTATGAAACGTGCGGATGTGATCCCTGATCTCTACCGGTAGATTGTCCCTCCGTTCAGCTGCAAAGGCTTCCATCACTTTACCACCATAAAGGACCATCACCCTGGAATCTGATTTCTGCAGCTGCAAAAAACAAAGGAACACTACCCCTGCCGTCAGTGATACACAAGCAATCAGAAAAGCCACACTGAACCTTTTGATGTGCTGGAAAGCGGTGTCAATATTTTTAAGTTGTGTGAACATATTACCTATTCTTTAAGTTTATCCTTGAAATAATCATTTTTATCTCCACCAGCCTGATCAGTATTCATGGTGCGGTAAAGATCTCCCAGGCTGTCTGCTACCATGCCACCAGCTGCAATGCCAGTACTGGTCGCAGTAGACATTCCACCTACAACCAGTGAATTTACTTTAGTCAGCATCGCGTTTCCACCGCCCGCATGAACAATGTAATTGGCCACATTGGGAACAGTAAAATAGCCTACAATCCCAATACACATAAAGACCAGGTAAGCGCTATCTGTAGCAGAAAAGAAAGTATCCCCCGCCTGCCCGATCTGAGAAATATCGATTTTTAGCATCTGCTGCTGGATCTTCCCCAGAATACTTCCAAAAATGTTAGCTACCGGCAGCCACATAAAAACATTGATGTACCTGGCTATCCAAACGGTGAGCGTATGCTGAAAGCCATCAAAGACCGCAAAACCAAATACCAGCGGACCAAGTATTGCCAATACTATCAGATAAAATGTCCTGATCGTATTGATGCAAAGCGCTGCTGCTGCAAAAAACACCTGCAACACTTCACTCATCCACTGCTTAATGTTGTTGCGGAAGTTATAGCTCATCTTATCCATTTGGAATTTAAGCCCGTTTCCCAGTGCATCCAACATACTTTCCTCCTGCCGGTCCGGATCTTTAGGATGGGTGTATTTGTACCAGCGGTCCGGATCTCCAGAACCATTATCTCCAACATACATTTGCCAGTGTCCTGATTTTTTAACTGCCTCCTCTTTCTGCTTTAATAGTGAAGCGATCGCCAGATTACTGTCCTTTACCATACTGCCAGTCGCGGAAACGACATGTTGCAAAACCCCATTCATCACCCCAATTACCGCAGGGAATAGCACAATAGCGAGCCCTAAGGCAAAAGGGCGCAGCAGTGGATAAAAGTCTACAGGTTCAGCAGCAGCAAGGTGCCGCCACACCCGGGAAGCGATGTACCAAAGCGCCCCGAAGCCCGCTATTCCCCTGGCTACCCCAATCAGTTTACTGCATAGCGGCAACATCTGGGTATATACATCGTCCAGCACAGGTTGCAAGCCCGTCATCGAATCTGCAATTCCCCCGCTCTGCGCAAAGCAAAACCCGGGTAATAGTATGAGCACTACTCCGATACCTATACCAAAAGCAGCATTTAAAATTTTCCTTCTCATCACTCATTGCTTCTATAGTAATTTCCTAAACCCTTTACATCCGCCTTTTCCTGCTCCCTCTGCAGCGCCATCATGCTGGCCTGATGGTTAAAGGAGCGTAGGAAGACTAGCTTGTCTTCGCTTGACACAAAAATCCCATCAATTGCAGCCAGTCTTTCCTCATCGCTCATCCGAAGCTTATTGGCAGTAACCACCATTACCAGCTGATCTAAATGATCCAGTCTCTGCTTTAAAAGATCACCATAGACCCTGGACAAATAACTCAGTTCAGCTACACTGAACAGCTTACTTTTCTGGAAGCGCTTAAAGGCAGACTGATATTCAATCACAATCCTTTTCTGCTGGCTGATGATTTCTCCAACCTTATAATACTTTCTCACTTCAGGACTCACCAGATAAAGCCCATCTAAAAACAGCTCGTGTAAAGAGAAATTACCCTGAGCAATGTTCTTCACCGTACCATAGCCTTTCGAGACAATCTCATAGCCCCGCTTCATATCTGTCAGGATATTCTTTAGTTGAGAAAGCTTTTCTACATTCAGCACAAGCTGCTGGATTTCCTGGCTTTGGCTATAACTATTGCCTGCAGTAAATCCAAATAAGCAGCAAAACATAACCAACACCTTAATTGATCTCATACCACCTCCTTATGCTTTTTATTGTCTGCTGTTCTGATTGCCGCTGTTTGCCCATTATCTCCAGCTCCAAGCAGAAGCCTCGGGTAAACTCAGACTTGTCCAGCATTCGCAAATAGATTTCTTCCAGCCGGATCAGGCGCTCCTGATCGTTCATTTCAACTTTCCCGGCTGTCACTACTAATAGCAGTTCGGAGAGCTCCTGGTAACATTCCGAAATTACCACAGCTGCCACTTGAGCTGTGTACAGCATCTGATCCCCACTCAGTAAATTCTCTCCTTTAAATGAACTAAAACTTCTCAAGATCCAGGCCTGCATGGTGATGATCTCTGCCACCCTGAAGTCCTTAGAAATAACCGGACTCACCTGCTTTAATCCAGTAACAAAAGCCTGGTGTAAGCTGAACTCTCCATCTGTAATGTCCCGAACAGTATTTATTCCCGCGCTTGCAACCTGATAACCTTTCTGGGCATAACTGATGTACAGCTGCAGGGCAGCGATCTGGTTCAAGGAATACTTAATCTGGGTTTTCTTTTGATTAAAGATCTCCGACCAATTTTGAGCGGAACATTTGGGCGCTGTTGCAACCATTAGTAGTAGACTAGCCAGTAGCAAAGCTAAATACCGGAACCTGGTCCGATGTTCGCAAGATTCAAATTCCCTAGTCCAGCCCATACAACTCTTTTAAAGAAATCAGTTCCTTTTGAGATTTACTGCGCTGCAGGCTGAGCGATATATTCTGATCATTGAAAGACTTCAGGTCCGAAAAATTCTGCTCAATTTTCTCTGCTGAAGCGTCAATTATCTCCATCCTGGCCGCATCACTCATCTGAGTCTTAAAAGAATTTATTACCAGTAGCACCTGATCCAGATTTTTGACACTCTCTGTCAATATCCCCTGGTACACCTCAGTAATGTGGGACAGGTCATCTGCAGAAAAATGGCTGTCTTTTTTAAACAGACTACCTGCCCACTGGTATTCCTGAACGATGGCCGCCTGGGTGCTGATCAGCTCCCGAACTCTGTTATAAGTAGCAATCACAGATTTCACCCGCAAGAGTTCCTCGTAATACCCTGCGTACAATTCCGTTTGCCTGCCCGTCCAGTCCGAGATCTCCACCAGCTTTAATTTAGAAAGCTGGTTTTCAATCACCTTCTGCGCATTTTGCAACCAGATCGTTTCATTTTGCAGCCGTTGCACCTTCAGGTCAACTGCCTTGATCACTTTTTTTACGCCTGCCTTGATTACCTCGGCAATGGCCAGCTGCGCTTTCGCCCCAGAGGGCAAGCTCAGCAGCAACATTGTCGCAGAAAGTGGCAGCACAACCATATAGGTCTTTAAGATCCTTTTCATATGCTTAAATAATTTCATAGCTAATTGATTCGTTTATAATTCCGTTTACTGACCTGCATGATCGAATGGTCTTCATTAAATCGGATCAGCTTACCGCTCCTTTGCTCAGTCAATACTCCTGTAACTTCATCGATCACCGCAGTCCATTGCTCAGTTTCATGTTGAAGCGCACCAGGTTTACCCCTCTCATCCAGTAAAGAAAAACCAGTCTTGCGGGAGATCAAATAAATGTGTCCTTCAGCGTGCTCCACAATCAGGGTATCAGAGACCAGACTAAATTCACTTCCAGCAGTATTGAGGTAAGTGCCAGTGATTGCCGGTTTTCTAAAATCGCTACAAGCAGACAGCAGTAAAAGGCTTAAAACAATAGAGAGAACATGCTGGTTAATCTTTGAGATTTCATGTTGAATTTTCATAACAGATCAGTTTTAAATAGTTAAATAACAGTAGTTCCTTTTCGGAGCTCCGCCGCCAGTGCGGCGACCCCAAGGGAGACCGAGCCGTAGCGGGCGGCGAACTCTTCTACCCTCATCTTCTCGCTTTCCTCAGTCGTATATACCAGGTATTCTTCCAGAGAAAGCTCATTCCTGTACACATTCATCCGGCTTCCCCCCTGGTCTAAAAACACCTCCCGGTAATTTGAACCTTGCTGATTTGCCTTGTTCAGCGAAAGGAGCATCGTTTTGGCTTTATCAGACAGCCCCAAGACTTCCTGAAGCTTATCAAACTTGTTCATGAACTTTCGCATATCCAGCAGCAGCTTGGTATCAGAGAGATTGATCACGGTTTCCTTGATAATTGGAGAAGAGAGCAAATCATCCACTTCTTGAGTGATCAATGCCGCAATCCCGTTAAACTTCCTCACCGTCTTATAAAGGTATTTCACAAAGCCCGCCATACCGGATTTAGCAATCGCGATCCAGGCCTCATCAATGGCAATAATCTTGCGCTGTCCTTTGAGCTTGCGCATCTTAGAAATGAACAGTTCCATGATAATGATCGTCACCACCGGAAAAAGGATCTCATGGGATTTGATATTATCCAGTTCAAATACGATGAAGCGTTCATTTAAAAGGTCCAGGTTCTCTGAGGCATTGAGTAAATAATCAAATTCCCCTCCCTTATAATATGGATTGAGTACATATAGGAAATTTCCCAGATCAAAGTCTTTCTCTTTCACCTTCCCGTTTTCCATCACCTGCATATAGTCAGATAATAGAAAATCATAAAAGCTATTGAAGCAGGCAAACACCGATGGATTAGCCATAAGGAAATCATAGTACATTGTAATCGCGGTAGAGATCGCCACATATTCAGAGCGGTTGTAATCATCGCCTTCCTTTTTCCATAGCGCCAAAAGCAAAGTCTTCAGACTTTCCTTTTTCTCTATATCCAGCGTATCATCCTCGCCGATGTAAAAAGGATTGAACCGGATCGGAGACTCCTCTGTATAGGTAAAATAATATCCCCCTACCAGATCGCACAAACCCTTATAGCTGCCGCCAATGTCAATAGTTACGCAGTGCGTCCCTGCATCATACAAAGACCGCAGCAGTGAATTCATGAGCATCGATTTACCAGCGCCAGAACTTCCGCAGACAAACAAATTCCGGTTGGTAATTAGTCCTGAAGACATCGGAGCATCAAACAAATCCAGGTGTAGTGGCCTGCCATGGAGCCGGTCTCCAAGACGCAAACCCTTGCCATCAGATTCCTCAGAAGACTCTACATTCAAAAAGCAGCATGCCTGTTCAGCGAAAGTATCAAAGGTGTCATTCATCGGAAAGTCTGCCTCATTGCCTGGCATGCAACTGAACCAGATTTGGGCCGCCCCATCGGTTTCGTGTTTACATACCGCATCCATAGTTGCCATCGCTGAACTCACCTTGTTTCTCAGCTCCGCGGCACCATTACGGTAATCAGTCCAGGCCATTACATTGAAATGCGCCTTTACCGGCAGCTTCTGTGTTGCAACTGCCTCATTTAGAAAATCGTTTACCGCATCCCTTGAGATCGCATTCTCTCTGGAATACGCAGATAAAGATTGCAGACGTAATTTTTTAGCCTCCAGTTCCCGAATCGTTTTCTTACTATCCCCAATAAATACCAGCTGGTTATAGATGTGGTCACAATCCAGCAGCATCGCCAGTGGAGTCGCAAAACCAATACTGTACTTGGTCTTGTCCGTAGAATAAGGATCATAATTGATCCTGGAACCGCAATATCCGGGCAAGTCTGCAGCATCTGCCAGGGTATACAGCTGCAGCTGTTTATCCCCAACCCTGATCTTATCCTTTAAATGCACATCAGTAATTACCGGCATCTGCCCCGGTCCAAGCAAAAACAAGTACTTTTCCAATACCCCGGCTTTATTTGCTGCACCTGAGAGTTCCTCGTCAGAGAGCCTGGTCAAAGACACCATTCCACTATCAGAAAGTATTCGCTCAAATTGCCCCGAACAGGACATAAACCCAGCTACCCGCTTCTCCTCCGGCGGGCCAACCGGGGCAATTGATTTACGCAGAATATTGGAATAGGCCGAAGAAGACAGCTTCCTGTTTAATGGCAACAGCGTTAAGAATATAAAGCATTCATGCTGCAGGTAAGCCCTGCCCTCAAAAAACTTTTCTGCCGCTATAGAAAGCTCATTTCCAGAGAACCGGTCAAGCTCAGCTTTGACTTTCGCGGCAATGAACCAATCCGCCTTATGAAAAATCGTCCCTGGCGAGAGTACCCGCAGCGCTTTAACAAAAGTCTGCTGGATCGCATCAAAGTCAGCAGTGGAAGCCGTACCAATCGCAGGAAGGTTAACCCGGTAGGCGATCGTCATGTCTCCATGCATCGAAAGCATCGCCTGGTTCTCTACTTTCCAGATCGGCAGTATTTTTTCGATCTCTACCATGGCCTATTCAACATTATAGGACCGTTAACTAAACGTAAACGGGTAAAGGTCCGCCGGGAGCTAAAGCGCAGATAGCCCGGTAATCCCCGCTTAGCGATATACTTTGCCAGTCCATGAACCCCAAAATGCTTAGATAAACGCCCGACCACCACCAGCAGTGCAGCTCCCAATAACAAAATAGCAGGCAAAAGCACATACAGCGGCGTACCCGCAATGTAGCCTAACGTAAAACCAACCAGTAGCAGCACCATTCCCAAAGCGACATAACTGATGTACTGTCCCTGAAACCCTTTAAAGACAATAGGCTTACCCATCCCCTTATTAATCTGATATACTAAACTCATATTGTCTTAATTAAAGTTTGAACCCCATGATAAACTATCAGCGTTATCATGACCTGTATCCCGCAGCTAAACCCATTGAATTACAAGTCCATAAAAAACTCCCAATCCCAAGGAATACGAAGCGAGCTTGCCCATCTAAATCCCAAAGAAGGATTTCAGTACCGAAGTCACCACAACCAAAAAGATACAAGACCCAAACCAGGCCGCCGCAACCTTGGAAGTATCCGGCTCTCCCGCATTCCATTTGTTGTACACCTTTATCGCCCCTATGATTCCAACCACTGCCCCGATCGCATACATCAGGTTTCCACCCGCATCAAAATAACTGCGCACCTTGTTTGTCGCCTCGTTGATGCCAGTTACCCCATCCTGTGCAGCTGCCATAACACAATTCAAAGCGTTGGCAAATAGCACAATAACAAGGCTTAACATATACTTTCCAGGGAATCTTCCCCAACTCAGGCCCTTCAGGGCTGAATAAATTTTCAAGTGTTTCTTCATCGTATTAGATTCTAATTGTGATTAATTAATAGCAGATTCCCTTAGCTCCAAAGACTTTCCAATTCTTCAATCGTTAAATAAAAAGGGACATGCTCGCGTATATACTCACTAAGTCCAGCCTGAGCAGAAGCCGGTACCCGGGAATACTTGTCCTTCACCAGCAGCTCAAACATCGAAAAGAAGTCCTCCTTCGTCCCATCGTTCACCGCCAGTAGCGAACAGATCGATTTGATCTCCTGCTGCACATCAGGAACCAGTCCTAGCTTCTCCTGTCTCCCACCTACATCCTCCACTTGCTCAAACCTAAAATCATCCGCAGCAACCACACTTACCCCATGGTCCAACTTGGTGACTCCCATCACTTCATCCGCCCCATCCAGACGATCAACCCCGTCCTGCCAGCCATGCGGCAAAGGGACAGCACTGTCAGCCATAGCCCCAGCTTTTCGCCTCCTGTAACACCACCACAATCCCAAATACCAAAGCACCAGAAGCGCAGTTGCGGCAAGTAAGAAATCCTGCCAGGAATAATTGTTTAAACCCATAATACCATTGTTTATCCCATTGCAACATCGCCTCGGGAACCGAAAACAAAGTTTACCATCTGAAAACCGGATACTTCCCATATGGGAAAAGTGGAATAAAATACCAGCACACACCATCACAAACCCATCTTTCTAGCTGCCCGGCCTGGATCATAACGTTCCAACTCATCCATCTTTCCATGCAGTGATTGCCGCATCCGATCCGTAAACCTGGTCCTGCCCACCGTTTTACGATCCATCAAATTATCCAGACCTTTTTTAGGAATTCCCAGATCAACCCCAAAGAAATTACCAAAGGCCGCAAAGAACTCCACAATCCCCACCTGCCCTTTACCCACCTCCCCTTGCAGGTGCAGACCATGGGCTACCTCAATCAAATCAATTGTCTTTCCTGTCCATTTAAACTTTTGGCAATTTTCTGCGGGATTATCAAATGCTGCGCTACGGAACAACTTGCCAACTTCGCACGAAATAAAATCATACAGTAGCTCATAAGCCATGAACTTGGCATACAAATACCCTGCAGCAGTAGAACATTCATCTAGTTCAGCCATCACCGGCAAAAGCGCACTGGACTGATCACCCAAAGCCGTAAAATACAACTGGTCCAGCTCCTTCCCACCTAATTTTCTGTAGTTATAAATAAAGCTGAAACGCTCTATATCTTCCAGGCACCCCGAAAAATACTTTTTGTAATATTCCATTGCCGAAGACGATCCGCCCAGCGGCAACCCTAATTTCAAATTGTACAGCTCCACATAATAAATCAATTGGGACTTAAAGCCTGGAAAAATAACCTTGTGAAACTCGACCTCTTCAGAAATATCACTAAAAGGATGGTTAGAAGCGTAACTGCATAGCTCAGAGATTAATCCCCTTATTAGCGCCAATTGATCCCGCAACTTTATGTGAGGTGAAAAGTCATCTTTCGAAAGCACCACTAACCCATCTTTCAGCTTCGCATATAGCTGATCACTAATCTCCTTAATCATAAAATAAAAGTTAAATAACTCCCGTTTTGCCAGTTAACCGGCGACAACTTTTACAAACGGGGAATGAGTATTCGTCTTACCATACGCATGATTTACAACCTCAAGTTGTCAAACCATATCCATAATACATCTAAGGGTTTACCCGTATTTTTGATAAATACGGGTAAACCCTTAGATCATAAATTCAGGAAGAATGAACAGGAATAGACCAATTGCGATGGAATCTTATCATAATTCACCAGGCGGCGATCATATAGAAGCAATTGGCATGACGTCAATAAAACACAGGTTATAGCTGCCCTTAGAAGTCAATACTGCGTATTACGAGCTTATTAATAGCATCTTTTCAAGATAAGCTGATAGTCCATTTGCCAGAAATTCGACAAATGGCTGATTCGACTGACTGCTTTCACATTCAATGATAGTGGTGATGTAGCGTTCCATATCAATATTGTTTAATATTTGAGCAAATACCGGCGGGCATCCATTTTTCATCATCACAGTACCCATAATGATTCTGCACACCCGACCATTACCATACGCAAAAGGATGGATATCCTTCAAAAATTTATTATGAAAGTTAGCCAGTGTAGTAATTAAATGTTTTTCTTCGTTTGAGTTATCGACTTCATGGAACATCCTTTGAAAAAACTCGATATGAGAACCCATGATGATCTCTAGATTGTAATGGGGGTTGTACTCTCTGTTTTTATAGAATGGTTCCCTGTAACCGATGACCTGATAGTTCCTATAATTACCAACTAACTCAGGCTTGAAGTCACCACTCCAGGATAACTCATTACTCATTAAATTTCTATGTATCCCTTTAATTGCTTCTTCGGTTACTTCGAATTCTTCATAGCGTTCAAGTATTTCTATCAACACCACCTTATGGTTATTGATTTGCAGCAAGCTGGTTAGATTCTCCTTTTTTACAAATTCATCATTCAAAAATTTGATCGTATCACCATACTCCAACTTTGAATCTTCAATTCGAGAAGAGAAAAAAGAAAAATCATTAATCAAATTGGTCTTGAAGTCATCTGACCATATAGCCTTTGGAAATTTAATTTGGAATTTTTGTAATGCCTCATTAAATCTCTGAAGAGGATTTGAAAGCATTTAAAAAGGCTTATTTATAGGTCGAAAAAAGGACACGAACCCATCTCTTTATGTCCGAGGGATATGCAAATAAATGATCTTTATCATCTTTTACCAGAGTTTTTCCAAAGAAAAATTTATTAAAATCTTGTCGAAAACAGCTCGGAATTTCTTCAATAGGCACCAACTCTTTCACAGTGGAAAGATGCTGAAGGAAAGAGATATCTGATCTATTCATTAACATTATAGGCTTATTAATATACAAATTACATTATAACTATAACCACAACCAGCATAGCAAAGATGATACCCAAGAACAACACATTAGATCAAGAGTGAAGCAAGATCATACTAAAGGACATTTAAAGCATAAGTATAACCAAATGGATAAACCCAATAAACAAATTATTTAGCAATGTTTTATACGTACACATACCAACCAAATAGATGCATATATAAGGTAGAATGAACTAACCCTTATAATAAACGAATCTTGCATTTACAATCTCGCACTTTAAATTCACCGGTCCAGTTTGCTTTCTACTCAATAGAAAGGCCAGAGATTTTCGCAAATCAACTGGTTTAAATTCAATAGAATCTTTTTTAAGCTCCAAATAAAGCTCAAGTGCAGTACGCGGTCTATCTAAATACCCACTTTCTATTAAAATTAACATTTCAGAATGCAGCACTTCATTCAGTTTTTTGCGATAACCTTTCACAATTTTTTTAACCCAGATAATATCACCAGACTGATTTCCATCAGCGAAAACCACATAATGTTTGTATGTCACCTTCTTTTCCGAAACCCTCTTTGATGAATGAATTGTAACGTTTTCTCCTGGTCTGATATCATTAGGTACCAAATCTCTAATCGAAACACCAAGAATAACTGGCAAACAATCTAGTTGTTCCGTTTTCAGCTTAGCCTTCTCTGTGGGAGCAAGCAATTCAAAAAAATATTTATTACGTTTTCCCATTAAAAACGAAAGCTCTTCATCATTAATGCCGACTGATATTGAATATTTATATACCCGCTTTATGATTTCATAATCCATGCGAAACATCACTACCCTACTTTCCATTTTAGGCTTTGCTATTGCCATCCGCTTATATTACATTTCATTGGCCTGGTCTGATTTAAAATTTTACTATTACCTAAGTGCATTTATTTGCCTAGGAACATAAGAAGTCGAAAAGAATCCCACTGTAAAAATACATACAAGACCTAACAATAGCACGATTTAAAACACAATCAACACATTCCACCAAAATTCAAACCTGCAAATTACCTATTGATGCAAATAGCCATCATTAACGCTTTGAAGCTTACCAACGGAAGTCAAAGCTTCTAAAACTTTACTTAGTGTATCATTCTGCTCAGCTTTCTCTATAAATAAATGTTTCTCAATTTCACCTAATTTTCTTAATTCAGCGAAGAAACCAAAAGCGATCATACCCTCCAGCACCAAAAAAACATCTTGCTCATTACTAAGACTTATAACTATCTTATTTACAAGTTCTTCTGTGGAATCACTCTGACCCTCAGGCAACAAGTCATGGACCGTACATTTCAACATTTCTGCGAGCTTAGGCCATTCATGAGGTGGGTATTGATTCTCATTTAGAGAACTTTCGATATTACTGACGTATGCCTCAGAATGCTTTAACCATAGCGAGAGGAATCTCGCTGATATTCCTTGAACTAAGCGCCTTAAACGAACTTGATTGATAATGGATAGAGACAATGGGGCAATCTTCTTCATGAAGATTAATTAAGACCTTTTCAATGCAATTAAATTTTCAAAACCCCTCTTATAATTTTGCGTTTATGTAAAGAATTCGTATATTACAGGAGATTTAGGTTAAGTAAATAGCTACTAACTGAATTTTAAATAGGTATTTGATACTGAATCTTGTTATAGAAAACGTAGGACTTTTCACAGTACGCAAGATCAGGAGTGAATGCCCATTCTCTTACCTTTACAGGAAAAGAGATGGGCTTGCTCTTGTTCCCGTACATAGGCTTCCTACGGCCTTCTATAGGGAATGAGGTAAGTTCCATCTCTTTTTTTGGATCTCTCCATCATTAACGAATTCATTATTCAGTTCCGTAACTAGCAGGATAATGAAACCTATAAACCAACACCCATTTTTTAATGATTTAAGCTATCAAATAAGTAGCTTTCTCCCCTGTCATTTCCATAAACGTGCATCATGAAAAAGGAGTCTAGCTACGATCTGTTCACGGATGTTGAATTAATTAATCAATTGACTAAAGGGGATCATGCTGCTTATAGTGAAATCTACCAGCGCTATCACCAATTATGTATTTCTTTTGCCTTCAAGAAGTTGCAGGATGAGGATTTAACCAAGGATATTGTCCAGGATCTTTTCACCAAATTTTGGGTGAAAAGAGAAACTTTAAACAATAAAAACAATCTCCCGGCATACCTGATAACTTCACTAAAGAATTCAATCTATAGTCACTTTGAGCACAGTAATGTTGCCTCAAAATATATTACATCATTGACAGACTTTTCAAATACAGGAAACATAGGTCATACAGATTATTTAGTAAGAGAACGGGAATGGGAGAAGTACATAGATGTTGCTATTGAGAACTTGCCCGTTAAGATGAAAAAAGCATTTTTGCTAAACAAAAAGGAAAACTTTACATACGCAGAAACTGCTAAGAGACTAAACACAAGTGAAAATAATATTCAAAAGCATATCAATGGGGCTATAAAAATCTTAAAAACTAAGCTGACAATTTTTCTTTGACAGTTATCATAAACATTTAGGTATATCAAAGTTCATGTTAGATTTTGTCTTGAATAAAAGAAAACAACTCTTGCTGTCCAAAATTTCTTGAAATAATTTTTCCCATTTCAGTCCCCTTTGCCGTCATAGCTTCAAAACTGTAGTACCCAAAGTCATGACAACCCAAGAAGCCAAAGTACTGATCTCAAAATACAACAAAGGAGAATGCAGCGAATCAGAATTCGCATTGCTTGAAGCCTGGTTTGCGCAACTTGATGAAACAGCACCAGAACTCCCTATAGAAAAGATAGAGCAAATGGGACAGGAAATCTTTAATAACCTCCCCCGTCCTACCGCATCAGGCAACAACACCAGGCTTTGGACCATTGCCATCACTACAGCTGCAGCAACGCTCATTGCTCTTGCAACCTGGTTATATAATCCTAAATCACACACTACCGTACAAGAAGAAACAATACAAAATATAAAACCTGGAGGCAACAGCGCAACCTTAACCTTATCGAACGGGCAAACCATACCCTTAAACAAAAACCAAAAGGGCATAGTCATTGCCTCAAACCAGATCAGCTATACCGATGGAACAAAGATTCCGGTAGCAGACTTAAGCGCCATACAATCCATCCGTACCCCAAAAGGTGGGCAATATCAGATCGAACTGCCGGATGGCACCAAAGTGTGGCTAAACTCCGCTACAATAGTACAATATGCAGCAAACCTGAATGTAGAGGCAGGTAAGCGAATATTTAGGTTAGTAGCAGGAGAAGCCTACTTTGAGGTGAGCAAAGACAAAAGTCACCCATTTATCGTTATCACAAAAGACCAGGAAGTTCAAGTCTTGGGTACACAGTTTAATATCAGTACTTACGCCACAGCGTCAACGATCAAAACTACCCTGATCGAAGGTTCCATAAAGATCAACTCAGAAAATCATGCTATCGAAAAAACACTCGTTCCAGGTCAGCAAGCTATCAACACGGAAAATCAAATTATACTAATCCAAGTTGACCTCGAACTGGAAACGGCCTGGAAAAGGGGAAAAACAGAATTTGAGAATGCAGACCTGAAAACTGTGATGCAAATGCTGGAAAGATGGTATGATATAGAAACAGTTTATCAAACCAGTAATACTGAATCCAGATTTACAGGAACGGTATCCCGGAGCAAAAACATATCCGAAGTATTAAAACTAATGGAATCAACGGGAGAAGTTCATTTCAAAATTGAAGGAAGGAAGGTGATCGTGAAATAACAACAGGAGAGAACACTTGAAAAAACAGATCAGAAGCGTCTACGAAACGCTCCTGATCAATATAAGTTCAGGTCAATATTAAAAATGGCTTAACATCGATATATCAACTAAACTAAACCGAATGTACAAATTTTATAAAAAGTGTACGTCTGCGAACAGACGTATTGTTAAATTTCTTGTCCTGCTAAACTCCTTTTTGTTTGGGTCAGGCAAGCCCAATAAAGATTTAAGGATCAGTAAAATAAACCTGGCTGTTCTACTACTAATGATGCCCATTTCTTATGCACAGGCATCCGGCCCTGTTCAAGGTATAAGTTTAAATAAGAAAAACGTTTCCATTGAAGAAGTCTTCAAGGCATTGAAACAACAAACGGATTATGATTTTATCTATTCAAAGAAGCAACTTTCAAGAACCACAAAGGTGACTGTAAAAGTGGAGAATGCTACGATAACAGAAGTATTAGACCATTGCTTTGAGCGGCAGCCCCTGACCTACCAAATAGAAAACCAAAGTATCATTATTAAAGAAAGACAAAAGGCAAATCAGCCCTTATCCGGGAAAACTAAAATTACAGAGTTAGAAGGTAAAGTCACAGACGAGCAAGGTCGACCCTTGACTGGTGCTACGATTAATATAAAAGGCTCCAACCTAAGCATGAAAACAGATGCAAATGGAACATTTGTTATTTTGACACCTGCCAATGAAGGTATTCTTATAGTCACCTATACTGGATATGAAAGTAAGGAAATCAAGTTCGATAATGACCAGAAAAAGCTTCTGATCAATTTAAAGATTGCCTTAAATGATCTTAACGAAATTCAGGTCATTGGCTATGGAGAGACCACGAGAAAACTAAACACAGGCAGTATTTCTACCATTTCAGCCAAAGAAATCGAACAGCAGCCAGTAACCAATGTCCTTTCCGCATTATCTGGGAGGATGCCAGGAGTATTTGTTCAAACAACCAACGGCCTGCCAGGCGGGAACATCAATATACAAGTTAGGGGAAAGGGCTCCATTCTTGCTGGTACCGACCCCTTGTATATTGTTGATGGCGTTCCTTATGAGGGGAATGCTGTTGGTAGAGGAAATACAGACGCAAGCAATATTACAGGTGCAATCAGTCCTTTAAATAACCTCAACCCATCTGATATCGCATCAATAAGCGTACTAAAAGACGCCGATGCAACCTCCATTTATGGGAGCAGGGGAACTAACGGAGTAATTCTAATTACCACTAAAAAGGCACAATCTGGAAACACTGGAGTCAATGTCAACCTTAATCAGGGTTATAGTGCGGTTGCCCAGGCCCCTAACCTACTTAAACTTGCCGATTACCTTCAGATGCGAAGAGAAGCCTATGCAAACGACAAGCTTACTCCATCTTCCGATCTATTGTCGCCAAATTATGCGCCGGATTTACTGATCTGGAACCAATCAGAAGAAACAGACTGGCCAGATTATGTTTTAGGCAATACCGCACATACTACAGATTTACAAGCACGAATAATGGGCGGCAAGGCAAACACCACTTTTTCTATCAGTGGGAATTACCATGACGAAGGCACCATGCTCATAGGTCATAATAATTTTAAACGTGGTGGCTTGACCTCCCGACTGCAACATTTTTCAGAAAATCAAAATTTCAGTGCTGACCTTTCCACTCAGTTGTCCACCCAATCTAGCGATTTTAGCAATCTGATCACAAATATTCACAGGAGCTTCTTAACTCCACCCAACTATCCGCTTTTTACCGAGGCAGGAGGAGTTAACTGGGCGGCCAGCAACCCACTGGCTGAGACCAATGCAAGAAGCAAAACCAATATCGACAATGCGATAATCAATTTGCAAATGTCTTATAAGCTATTACCAGAACTTCGACTTAAATTAAATTCAGGCTATACGAAGACCAGCTATGACCAGGTTTTTAAATTTCCAAATTCAGCATTGTCACCAGGCTCAATCAACTATTCTAATTTCACTAAAACAGGATCTAACTCATTTTTGATCGAACCACAACTTGATTACAACTTAACTATTGGTTCTTCAAAGATCGCTTTGCTTGCTGGCTCCACATTCCAAAACCGCAGTAATTATAGCCAGGCTGTAATAGGAACAAACTTTAATATGGAAGGACTAATGGAGAACTTAGGCTCCGCAGCCACAATAACAGCAAATAGCACCAATGGACAATATAAATATGTATCCGTTTTTGCCAGGGCAACCTATAACTTATTGGATACTTATATTCTTAACGCCACTGTGCGACGAGATGGCTCCTCACGATTTGGACCTGGTCATCGGTTTGGAAACTTTGGCTCTTTGGGGGCATCCTGGATCGTTAGTAATCTATCAGTTGTCAAATCCCATCTACCTTTTATAACGCATGGAAAATTTCATGCAAGTTATGGCTCAACTGGTAATGATCAAATTTCGGACTACGGCTATTTGTCGACTTATAGTAGCCCCGGATCTACGGTTTACCAAGGAGTTTCGGTGATCAGGCCAAGTAGAATTAGTAACGATCAATACCAATGGGAGCGAACAAATAAATTAGACATCGGCTTTGAGCTTGGCCTGTTTAACGACAGAATTTATTTCTCTGCGGATTATTACAATAACCAAAGTACAGACCAGTTGGTTAGCTATGCGTTACCACAATCAACTGGATTCTCCAGCTATCAGGCAAACCTGCCCGCAGTGATCCAAAATACAGGTTGGGAATTTGCTGTCAATGCAAAATTCGTCAACCGCGATAAATTCACCTGGTCTGGTAACTTCAACATCACTTTTTTAAAAAATCAGTTGAAATCATTTGAGAACTTCGAAAACTCGAGTTACTCAAGTTCATACGAACTAGGCTATGACATCACCCGAATAATTGGTTACAAAGCAGTGGGAATTGATGTGGAAACTGGTAAAGTACAATATGCAGGTAAAGATGGTTTACCTTCAGCGACACCTGAGTTCTTTAATACCCTTGGTAAAATAACTCCTGACTATTATGGTGGAATTGGCAACAACTTTACATTGGGGCGTTTTGAACTAAATATTTTCGCACAATTTGTAAAGCAAGTTTCACGAGGAGGGCTCAGCCGGAACCCAGGAAGTGGTTTTTCTAACACTTTCAATCTGACAAGATGGTCAGCATCAAATCCTGATTCTAACATTCCTGCCGCCTCAACACAATTTGATTCGAGGCTTAATCAGTCATCGGTCAATATTTTTAACACCTCCTTTCTCCGGGTTAAAAACGTATCCTTTTATTACAATTTCCCAAAACATTGGATTCAAAAGATAAAATTGAGTTCTGTCAGACTTTATCTGGAGGGACAAAATTTATTCACAATCTGGGACAAAGATGCAGCAGTAATGGATCCGGAATCAGGGGCGATATCTGTGCTGTACGGGAGGAACCTCCCTCCTGTTAAAACAGTAATTATAGGATTACAATTAAATTTCTAAGCGATATTATGAAAAGAGCAAGCAGCTATATACTCAAAATAATGGGGGTGGTTCTATGTCTATCAACCTCTTGTACTAAACTTCTGGAAATACCAGACTCAAAAAGCCAAATCGAAAGCGACATCGTATTCAAGGATAGTGTCATCGCTACATCAGCACTCCTGGGTGCTTACTATACATTTAGCACCGTACACGTGAACGTTAAATTCATGAGTCTTTACGTGGATGAATTGACGTATCCTGCAGCTACAGGAATTAACAATGAGTATGCATTATCCCGACTCTCATCTGATAATCCCACGAACCAATCTGTATGGGGAATCCTGTATTCAGTCATCTATCAATGTAACGCTATACTAGAAGGCATAAATAAAACTTTGAATATTTCTGAGAGCTCAAAGAAAGGCATCATCGCTGAGGCGAAATTTCTTAGAGGAACTGCAAACTTTTATCTGGTGAGTTTTTATGACAATATACCCCTTATCCCAAGCACAAACGTTTCTGAAAATAAAAGTGTCATACAAGCTTCAAGGGATCAGGTCTACGCTGAAATTATCAAAGATTTGAATGAGGCCAAGAACAACTTGTCTACAAACTATCAAGGTATCGGCAAAGTGCGTGCAAACAAATTTGCTTGTATGGCGCTACTGGCCCGTGTCTACCTTTATCTGGAAAGATGGAGTGAAGCCCAAGTTGAAGCTTCTGAAATAATAAATTCTGGAAACTATAGCCTATTGTCTAAACTGGATGATGTTTTTCTCGCTAATAGTAACGAAGCCATCTTTCAGTTGTGGATGAACAATGGCTTTTTAACCGATGCCGCACAACTAATTCCTGTATCAGGGTCGGTTATACCTAATTATCCCTTCTCATCAGATTTTGTAAGAAGTTTTGAATCATCAGATCTGCGACAAAAGAGCTGGATAGGCACCAACAATATATTAGTGAATGGCATCACATCACCGTACAGCTATCCGAGTAAATATAAAAACAGGACTGCAAGTTCAACAAGGTCTGAATCTATAATGGTTTTAAGGCTTAGTGAACAGTATTTGATTCGGGCAGAAGCATTCTCTCAACTGGGTAACCTTTCTGCAGCCACATCCGATCTTAATATGATAAGAAAAAGAGCAGGAGTTACCGAAATTGGCATTAGCCAAAGTTTGGACGATTGCCTACAATTTATAGCTATAGAAAGACGACATGAACTCTTTGGTGAATGGGCACATCGTTTCCTTGATTTAAAAAGGACGAAAAAACTCGATGGCATTATCGGAATGCTAAAAAGCTCCTGGAAACCCAGTGCTAAAGCATTCCCTATCCCGATGAATGAATTAACATACAACAACAAACTGAATCAAAACGATGGTTACTAGAAACATAAAGCTTATCGTATTGATAATCTTCCTAATAAACACAAGGGGTCTGAGTCAAATGCAACCGGCAGAGATCATTATCGGAGAGAAAATTCCAAATTTGCTTTTAGATCATATTATCAATACCCCTGAAGGGAAGATAAGATTAGCAGAGCTACATAAAGATCAATTTCTAATTATAGACTTCTGGGAGAAATGGTGTGTTCCTTGCATCCGCGAAATGAAATTCTTAGATTCATTAACTGCCAAAAATCCACGAAAGTTCAAGGTACTGATGGTTTCCGGCGACACGAAAGAGGAAATAACTAAATTTATTTCAAAATCAACCAATATCAAGATTGACCAGTCGCAACTCGTTTTCGCAGCTGAAAATAAATTCCTGGCCAAGCTATTTCCGCACCACACCATTCCGCACAATATTTGGATAAATAACCAGGGAGAAGTGAAAGCCATAACTTCAGGAACGGAAATAACTGAAAAAAATATTTTCAAATTTGGGAACGCTTCGGATTCAGTTTTGCTAAGGACTAAAAAAGATAACTTTACATTCATACCCAGCAAAACCTTTCATCTTGGAGATTCAACATTTACCTACCGATCTATCATAACTCCTTTTATAGATGGAATTGGCTCAGGAGAGCTTTCTCCTCAAAAAGGTCAAATGTCTGCCTACTTTCAATGGAACCAATCAATACTGCGGGCTATATGGGGTGCCTACAGCAACTTTAATCCACATATGCGCTTAAATCTTATTGAAATTCGCACAAAAGATTCGGTTCAGTTTTTTCCACCAAATGGAAATTCACATGGTCCTGGCGACAGAGCCGAATGGGAAAGAGCGCATCTATTCTCCTATGCTTTGACTTTGCCCAAAAAAGTCCCGGACTCCTTATTCTCCATATATATCTACCAGGACATGATGCGACAATTCGGTATTAGGGTAAGCAAAGAAAACAGAATGACGGATTGTATCGTTGTTACTAGAAATGGAAAAGAATTAAAAAAGTCAGAGGGGAACCAAAGTATAAAGGCCTCTTTGAGGTTTACACCTAATTATACCTTAGTCATTAAAAATGCTAATATAAGCGATATTTTGGATTTGCTATACAGGACCATTCCTTCTAAACAAATGCCGTTGCCTTACTTAAATAAAGTAAAACTTTTGGAAGATGAATATTTTAATTTAGAATTGGATTTCTCTAAAGAATCTAATGTTGAGCAAACTGGAGTTACGCCTGAAATGATTCACAACAGATTTAGTGAATTTGGTTTTAAATTTCAAAAAGAAAAACACCTTTATCCAAAGTTAATTGTGACTGATTAAAAATATTATAAAAGCCCTTCGATAGACAAGAAGGGCCTTTACAATTAAAATTACTGATAACGAAGCGTCAGAGTAGGATTACTTTGATTATCTGGAGTACCGATTGCACAAATGTTGGCAGATCCTTCACACTGTTCCGGAAATGGATTTGCTTCCGTTCCAGCAACTGGACTACCTGTAGGTGTAACCCCATCCGGTTGATATTTTTGCCAAGTGTAAGGTGCTAAGTTTTTGCTTGACAAATTAGCTTTAGAAGCAAAAGCTCCTGTAACGCTGGCTAACAATGCAATAGCCAGAATGCTGGTTTTAACTTTAGTTTTCATCTTGTTTAAGATTGAGTTTAAAAAAATTGGTTAATTATATATACTCCGCGGTGAATATCCATTTGAGTTATTGTCCTTTCTGTTTGAGTTGTAAATAAACGGGCAAGCTGCAATTGCCATAAATACAGCATTAAAAATGAGATGCTCCTTCCACTGAAGTTTTGAAATTAAGCCCCCACAAGTACAAGGTAAATCCAATCCTGAAAATAGCATAGCAGCAATATAAATTTCAAATAATAGGAGCAAAACACAAGACATTAAAAGGCCCCATTTTCTAAAACGATCGAAGCAAAGCAAAAGAACCAAAGTCAATTCTACCGCTGGAACCGCCCAACCGAGTGCGGGACCTAAGATGTGCATTAGCGGTACCGGCGCGAGCTCTATCTGTGCGACAAATTTTTCATGGTCTACTATTTTTGAGAAGGCAGCGTATGCCCATAGCATTAATAATAATATTGCTGGAATAAAAAATGACCACTCATTGGGTTGACCTTTGGCTTTCATAACAGAGATATTGGTTAAACCAAATCTCTAAAATGTATAGCTTATTCCCACAGGCTCTAAAACGTGAAAATATCCGATGTGAATCGCATTGATTTCGGAAAGCAAACAAATCCTTTATAAAGCTAACGGAGATACTGCTTTCTCAACCTCCCCAAAGTATCAGGGGTCATACTCATAAATTCCGCTATGTACTTAACTTTCGTAATTAAAAAAAGGCTGCTAAGTTCATTTTTGTGTTTAATAAACCTATCCTCTGCCGACCTGCTTAATAATTCATCGGAGAATTGTAAACGCTGCCTCACGTAAAAACTACGCAACTTCTCAGTCAATATATAAGATTCCAGGAATTCATCTTTGAGTGATAACCAATTCTGGTAACTTAAAACCACAACCATGCAGTCTTCTAGGATCTCAATAGATTTATCGGAGGGTTCCTGACTAAAAAATCCAGGTTCGGAACAAATAAGCTTTCCCTTCGTCCAAAACCAGCTCGTGTGCTCCACAAAAGTCTCCTGATCTACATGTATTTCCCTTACTAATCCATCTAGTAGAAACCATAACTGTGACTGCGTCTGTTTGAAGTTGAGAATCCGGCTGCCTTTAAAATATCTTTGCTCAAAAAGCAGTGGCCGCAAAGCCATCTTAAATGGTACACTAAGCGGCAAGAACCTGTCCATGGCATCCAATAAAATATGAAAGGAAAGATCTGTAATTGGTTGCATAAAATATCTTTTAAGATTAGATTAGTTTGCAAAGCCAAGCTGCTGTTGTAAGTCCATCTTTTTGTTGACTTCTGTTTTGGAAAATATGTTACGTACATGTACATCGACAGTCCTAACGGATATAAATAATGAGTCCGCAATATCGCGGTAGGTCAAACCCCGACAAAGCAGTTTGGCTACCTGGCGTTCTCTGGTTGTCAACCCATAAGCTGCGCAAGAGCGTTCAAAATCCAACCCTTGCTTTTTGCCTTCTGCCTCTAAAACAATTAGCCTTTCCCTATCTTTTCGTTCCTGCCTACTTGAGCGCAACATAAAAAGGCCGGTTAGAACTACAAAACCAGTATTCGTAAAAAGGACTTCTATCCACTGCGTAACTTTAAAAAAAGAAAATACAGTCATGCATACCCATGGAGACACTGCCAGATAAACTCCTCGTATTTCGATTAAGTTGTGGGGATTACCTAAGATTGAATCTGCTATAAATTTTTTATTGATTGCCGAAGTAATAGCCCCATATAGATATAGCGAATAAAAAAAAGGGATAATCATTCCATATTTTACTGCATTTTCAAGATTACCAGTAGTTCCGTAAAATATGCCGAAGAAAATGAAATATGGCAAGAGCAGGCAAAACGACACTCCATAGAATGCCTGAAAGCGAAGCGTTCGCAATTCAAATACTTTGTAGAAATAAAACGGAAAAAACGCTGCCATAAGAAACCCTGAACCGTAGGCAATTATATTTTGTGAGCGCGTAGAGATCCAATTGAACACAGGGTCAGGAAAAAGACCTCCTGTAAGATTATAATTGATTAACAATCCTAGCAAAATCAAATAATAAAATCTAGCCTTGTCCTGCGGAGAAACGTAATAATACCAAAGCTGGAAAGTGAAGAAAATTAGCTCTAATATCAAAAACACAAAGGTCAAAACGTGCATTTCCGAACCAAGTACATACATAAGCGAGTAATTTAACCGCCAGCAATGATAAGTCTAGCTGTGAGTAATATTTAAATAGAGCGCTTCATAAAGTTTAGCTGATAAGTGAGCGTTAGCTTATAGTAAGTCTGAAACCCCATTTTTTGATACCATGGTAGATTTTGCAATGTTGAGGTCTCCAGGTAAAAAGGGAGCTTCCTATTTACTGCATCTTCTATTAACTGTTTCATTAGCCCCGTACCCAAACCCTGACCGGTAATAGCTGGGTCTACACCAATGAACCACAGATAATAAAATGGTTCATTCGGATGCTGCTTTTTTATTAAGGACTCCCGGCTAAGTACCCGTCGCAAATTACCAATACCGATTACTGACAGTATAAATTTTAAATCAAGGTAAATTCCTTCAACTGAGAACCTCTTTGTGTGAGGTAGCAGCACTAATGCGCAAGCATTTTTATCCTTACTGAGAACTATCACACCATAGCGCTCACAAACCTGGCAGGCATACTTCATCAATCCCTTTATCCGTTCAGCCCGACTTTTCATAGGAATAATGTAGGCGACACTCTGGTTGTTGTCAAAGCTTGCTGATAGTATTTCGATAATCCTTTGCCTGTCCTGATCTTTTAATGTCATAATTTGTGATTACGGAACCTTTGACTATTTATCTTTGATCCGAAATACTCCTATCAAAGTAGTTAGGTGAGTCATTGTACTTGTTGCTAAACTCGTCGTTGGATCATTCCAGTTTGATTGCACCCCATTGTTGTCTATTTCAAAGATAACCTCAGTTTTCGTTATTAATTTTTCGTTTTCCATTTTCAGCACGATTTTTTTTTGAAAGCTACCACGAAAGGGGCACTTTGGGAATTTCGTTATACAAATATCTCAATTACATATTTAAAAGGACTACATTGCCAATGTCAACCCCTATTTATGAGTCCAATAAAGAGTTCGAAAGCACTAGTTGGGCATATTGTATTCAACGCCGCATATTTTTCTTATGAAATCGGGATGCTGTATGCCTATACCGAAGAAATGATTTATTTCTGGGATATCTTTTGGCACCTGATTTTAAATGTTAGCTTATTCTATGCCCATGCATTGTTCGTTTTACCCCACGCAAACAGACAATCTAACAGAATAAAGAAAATTGGTACGGCAGCTTTGTTAATTGCTGCCGAAGTCACCCTATTTTTCATCTTCAAATATTTGCTTGCCCAGACATACGTCTATTTTGAAGTAAATACCACCCGTCCTTATGTAGGTTTTCTACCCTTTCTACGTGACACCAGTTGGCGCTTCGTAAATATTACTGGATTAGGCTTCGGCTATTGGTTTGCAGCAAACTTGATAAACAAACAACGTGAAGTTGCTTTTCTTGAGCATCAGCGACTAAAAGATCTGCTGAAACATGAGACTGCAAAGTCAGATTTGGTCATAATGGAGAACGACCTGCTTAGATCTAAAGTCAACTTTCATTTTTTATTCAATACGCTCAATTACCTTTATGACAGTGTCAACGAAATAAATACAAAGGCGGGAGAAGCTGTGCTTGGCCTTTCCCACATTTTACATTTTGGACTCAGCTCTCCTCCTGGCGGCAGGGTACAGCTTGAAGATGAGTTGAATTATGTCATTGCAGTATTTAACATTAGTAAATTGAAATCACATGGGCGATGTTATATCGACTACCAATTTAATGGGGAAGCTGAAGATCTAACCATTATTCCCATGTCACTAATTCCCCTTGCAGAGAATATTATGAAATATGCCGAGCTAAAAGACCCAAAATTTCCAGCAAAATTTCACTGCAATATTAATCAGGGGGCTTTAAAAATAGAGATAACGAATAAAAAAAGGAAATACATTTCCCCTATTGGCTATGGCTTAGGACTAAGTAGCACGAAGAAAAGGCTGGAAATGGCCTATCCAAACCAATATCAATTAGACATCGCTGATTCAGCTGATGAGTATAAATTAACTTTAAACATAAAGCTCCTATGACCCCCTATACTGCTATCATTGTAGACGATGAAGCCCATGCCATTTTTAGCTTGAGCAAGTACGTCGAAAAAACGCCTAACCTACATCTTTCCGGAACCTACGAAAATCCCTTAGAAGCATTGAACGTATTAACGGGACCTACACCACCAGATATTGCTTTTTTAGACATTGACATGCCAGAGCTTTCCGGAATCGCCCTTGCAGCATTGACAGAACGCAACACCCAGGTTATTTTTGTTTCTGCTCATTCACAATTTGCACTTGATGCTTATGGAGTTCATGCGGTTGGCTATTTGCTCAAACCGTTCTCTTTTGAAACTTTTATAAAGACAGTTAAACATGTCTGTGCAAAAATTGACCGTTCTTCAAAACCTACATCAATAGACCCTCTGCTATTTAAGACCAGCATTAAAGGAAAATACATCACCGTTCTGAGTAAGGAGATTATTTATATAGAAGCCATGGGCAATTATATGAAAATATACACTAAGAACAGCGATAGCCCAATTGTAGTATATCTGTCGCTTAAACAAGCCGTTTTAAAATTCACGGATTCTACCATGATACGGATTAGCCGATCATTTTTGATCAATACCTTGTATGTTAATGCTATTGACGGTAACAGGATCAAGATGAATGACGAAAAATACATAATTGTCGGCCCAACCTATCGAAGTAGCTTCCAACAATATGTATCTACTCATCTGGTAGGTGAAAATTAGTAAAATCAACCACTTCACGCAAGAAACAATTTTTGCGATTTCGCCTTAACCGAACGCAAGCTTTTCTTTAGTACATAGTAAATTTTGCTTTCAAGAGCAGCAGAACCCGTGCTATTAATCCTATTTACATGCATATGTATCAAATCAGCAGCCAGGACATGAAATTCGCTTTCTGACTGAATGCAGATTAAAGACTGAAGGCTTTCGCGAAAAGCAAACCTCTGGCTGCAATCATTCCCTATGTTGGCAAAACCTTCGTCCAGCAAGAAACGATGTTTACGATAATAACTATCTAATCCTATTTTCGTTGTCTTATCAAATAGTACTCCACTTAAATACGCCTCTACAAATGCAATACGGTCATCAATCTTAACGTACCATATTGCTAAGATCTCTGAGATTGATGCAATAGCAAAGCAAAGCAGCTTATCATAATCGGATCGTTCCGAATAAAAGTCTAAGACAACCTGGCTACTCCTGTAAAAAATTGTTTCTATGAGATCTATTCCTGCGAAAGCGTAGCGATGAAGCTCTGGTTTATAAGTGCCAATAACGAAGTCTGTCACAAGACCAATTTTCATGAAGTCTTTTATCCAGGCAGAAACCCGATTAGTAATTTCCATTTGTACATTCCCTTCACATTTCATCCTTAATCTTAGATGATTTTCCGGATCCTCATAGCGTACAAAAAACCATTTAACGATATGTTTTTGATTAACCAAATCTGATAGTAGCATTTGCAACTGAGGGTCGGCTAATAAGGTATTTATTGTTTGAGGGTGTCCATAGATTTTAAAATAAAGCCAGTCCTCCCCAGGCATAAACATTTGCGACATCTTTTTGTCTAAGCTGAGATTTTCTAGGGCCTCGCCTAAATAAACTGTTTTTCTATTCAATAAAAAAGCAACAAACTGTCCAGCATAGCTTGCGCCGGCATTATTAAGTACACAGCCATGTTGTTTTGGCAGGAAGTATTCTGTTAATAAAACCATTTTGTCTCCAGCAATTACCTGCAGGAAATAATTAATAGAAAGCTCGCAATTGAGGTCAAAAACTAGTTGACGATCATGACTGGTTACAGCGAAAACCGCAGTGAGTCCGCATGAATGCGCTTGCCTTTTGAAAGCTGCTACACTAGTAGTTGCGCTTTGGAATTCAGACAGGACTTCATGATTCCAAATCCATTTTGCCGGCGACAAAATTGTATTTTTATAAGTAATCCTAGGGTAGTAAGGAAGCCCTGGGAGATAATGCTCTGGATCGAATGAAGTCATATTAGACAATGCCTGATGCTGTAAATCTGCTAAAAATCTAAATATTGGTAGACTACTCAACTGATAATTATAAGCACTCCCCAAACGCGGAATGACCACTTTTTTCAAGCGATTAGAAAACAACACCATCTTTCCGTTTATCACCTGAAGCATCAAGTCATTTAATTTTATTTGATGCTCATCTTTTAGACTAGATTGTATCAGAACAGGAATTTCATATCCTCTAAGATGTGCCCTACTGTTAATGTTGTCAGTTGCAGAACCATCCGATGCTACAATTTCAGCGAAAATTACATTTGGATTCTGCTGGTCTTCAAAAGCAGCGACATCTTTAAGAACCTTTGAAATTTCAGACTGGTGTGAGAACCTTCCTGCAATATTTAGTGCGCTGCTTCCCCCTGCATATTCAATCAATACAGAGCCTACATCAGTTATACGAAACATGACAGACATTGAAGGGGCATTCAAAAAATTAACGTCCGAACTTTTTTTAAGCTTCGTTAGCTCAGCCTCTTTAAAAGAAATTGGATTAACCATGTCATTTCCAGTTGCACTTATCTTATTCAACAATAGACTACTAATACTCGTCCAAAGATGACCATCCTTATTTTCTAACGCTCCTTCAGTCCCAGATTGTCCAATATCTTGGCTACTAGTTCTTTCTGTACCAAGATAGCTTAACCCCAGCTGAGGATCTAAAGCTTTCAATAAGGGCACTTGAGTATTCTCAAATTTAGACAAAAATCTTTGGACAAAATCAGTTAAGTTATTAGGGTAATTGGAGCATAAATGGTCAAGGGCAAATACCGCATCCAGAATATCACTTTGATAGTTTTCAGACATACTTCCTCGCTGGTGATGGTAAGCTAATGTATAGTCTTTGCTGTTGTCCGAGTTGATTTCTCCCATCACCTTTGGGAACTCTCCTGTAACTCGAACTAAGGAGCTGGCATGTAAAACCTGAGCCAGAATTAACTGATCCAACTGGTTAGCTGCATCCTGCACATGCAATTCTTTACAGAGAAAATCTAATGCTGTCTGATAGCCAACTGGCCTTGAAAGCTTTTCAATTAACTTAGTTAAAGGAGTTGTAAGTTCAATACTCGCAGTTCGAAAGCTGTCTCTGCCTATATTAGCACTATTCTGGCGATGTGTAAAACGCAGCTGATTTCCTACCTGGAAAATAGAAGAATTGGCCCAAACTAATTCCTTGTTATAGTTTAGTCCTCCTATTGTCTCAAATTTACCAAAAGCCTTAAAAGTAAGGAGTTCTACGTTTTCCTCACGGATTAATTTTTCATTTCCTTTAGACCAGTGGGTCAAAGAAACCGAGGCGAATACACCAAAAGGAGTTGGCCTAAAAGAGATTCTATTGTAGTATTTGAATACAGCTAGTTGAAGTTTTTTACTTAATTTGTGTAAAATAAAATGTCCGTCACTAAGAGCGCTGAAAAGATCAGGACTCGCCAGGAACAATGCACGTTGGAAGTCTTCATCCAGCAAGACCAAATTGAGTTTATCGGGATGATAATCCGAAAATGGTCGGGTTGGTGTTCGTACCATTAAATCTGGATAAAAATCGTAATTTATGTTCATTCTTCTCCGCCAAGATGAATAAATAAAAAACAAAAATAAAATCACAATAACTTGATATACTGAATTTTAATAGAATTAGAACCGTGTAATGGCTGATTCAAATCTGGAATCACCAGCATTCACATAGCTGTGGCGTTCATTGGTATAATAATGAAAACAAGTGCTTAATGCTCAATAAAGAGTGTAACTAATGCGTATTTCTTAGAGTAAATAATGACCGAATAATATTGCTCGTTTGATTATCCAATAGCCGGAATCTTGCGTTCAGAATGCTTATTTTGGTAAATCGATCCTTATAGCTATTTCCAGCAAAAATTCCTGACCAGCTTTATCCCGTTGATCCCTTTCCTTTCATAAGCTTAAACAGCGCTTCTTTGGACCATCTTAAAAGAGTCCCTAAAGCCAGAACCTTGTACGAAACTAAATTATTGTTATCTTAGGCTGCCAACCAAACAGATCATGCCCCATCCCTACAAATCGCAGCTATTGCTGAACCTAGCCCAATTTTACGATGCACCAGCGTGGCGCAGCCTGACCTGGTTCGACAAGGGAAGGGATGAAATTCTTTTTATACTTCCGTTTGACTCAGATGTCCAGAAAGTGTACCAAGACCTATTGATTACCCTTAATCTTTTACCTGATATTCTTCATAGCGCCGAGCGTTGCGTAATCAGCTTCTGCCATCCGGATGGTAGCGCTTATTGTTCCAGATTAATCAACCCGGTTGCCCAGGACCAGATCAACCTTGCTTTGATTGGTTATACACCTGGTAGAACGATCACTTTGAAAGATCTGTTGATAGAAGCTGAAACGGAGAATCCTGCTTTGGTTTTTTCGAAAATAGATTTAGAAACCGATTTGAAAGACTTACAAAATGTACAACTCAAGGCATTTTGATCAACATATTTTTTTTTGCAGATCAACAAGGGTTTGATATCTTAGCATTAAGAAATTAATACAATCATCAATCACCCAATTGTGGTAGAGTAGAACGACCTGCCGAAACTAATCTAAAAAAAATGGAAAATTTTGAAAAGTTAAAAACGATCGTTGCCGAGATAGAGGCCGATGCTGAAAAATTTTACAACGCCAGTAATGGTGCAGCAGGAACACGTGTACGTAAGGCAATGCAGGACTTAAAGAACTTGGCTACAGAGATTCGTAAAGAAGTTACTGAAAAGAAAAATAGTAAATAAATAGGTCAACTGTTTTGGGGAAACCCCCGTTTCTTCACAGAAGCGGGGGTTTATTGTTAAGCATTTTTGGATGGAGTCCTGCTGAGCATTGGCAGACCGTTTATCATTAAAACTATTGTGTTTAGAAAATACGCAGCAATGGCAGTTCACTAAACCATTATTCTACTCTGCTACAGGATATCACCTTTGCAACCTCCACATACAGGATTCATATCGCATTTTACTGAATTTTAACTGATGTTACCAAATCATTTGCATTTGGTGAAAGCGTAGTAAAATTAGAATTACTGGTATTCAATACCCATGATGTTCCTGTCGAATTATTATCTGCGTACATAGTAACCGTCCAACCTGCTGGAATTCTTACGGATGATGCCCAGTCGTTAGTAAACCCGAAACCTTCCAGTTGAGTCAAAGTGTAAGTACCTTTCGGGATGCCATTAGTGCTTACACCACCATAGTTGGCATTCTGATAGAAGTTAACACCTGTAGTTCCTTCGCCACCGGAATTATATAGAGAATTGGTGTTATACAGTACATTTGAAACACTTGAAAGGTAAGTTTCCACATTTGAGTTTGGCAAGTTGTAATAAAGATATACCCCATAATTATTATTTTTTGTTTGTGTCGCAAGGCTTGATGCCGTCGAGCTGCTGGTTGCCTGGATGTCGATTGCAGCTGGCCCTAGGTTACTGGCTGGCAAGCCTGGCACGTTTGGTACTGAGTAAGTTCCATACATGGCATTCCAGCTATAATCTATCTTAGACCCTACAGTTACTCCGTTAAAAGAAAGCCTGGATGCCGCAGGACCATAATAATAAAATGAGATCAACTTATTTGGCATGAGTTGGCGCAAAGCAGTTACCAGATAAACAAAGGAACTGGAGTTTGGTTGCCCTGTTCCGTTAACGCCATAATCTGAATATTCATCATCAAAATCAATCCCATCAAGGCCGTAAGTCGTGACTGCATTACTGAGTTGCTGGGCAAATGCCTGTGCATCTGCCTGACTAGCTAAATTGCAAATACCCATTCCCTGGTGGTTTCCAAGGATGGAAAGCGTGACTTTGATACCCTTCGCTTGTAATGGCTCAATATAAGTCGCTTTGTTATTGAGCACGTTAGCAACGTTAGTATTAAAATAGAGTTCGGCCTTTCCAGTGCTGGCATTACGATTAATGTTGGCAGCAAAAATAATCGCCATATCAAAAAGTCTTTTACCGCCAGCATTTAGTGTGTATTTACCTACATTTCTGATATCTGCATTGTTTACTTCCACATAACAGACCCCTAGCGGTCCGTTTTTTACACTTGGAATAGAGATTACGGAGACTGCCTGATCCTTCGCTAATTTTAAAGCAGGGGACTCTTGGATTGTGCTTTCTTTTTTACAAGAAAACAGACTGATGGAAATAATGGCAATTGCCAAAAGCCCATAGGGATGGTTTCGATTCATTGGATTTAATATTTGGTTAATTGTTAAACTAACAGTAAGTTATGAACAATTATTCAAATATTTATTCCATTTCAGAATAAACAAAAGTATAATGCAAATTACCTCAGACCCAATTTCAGCCCAACGTAGTAGCATGCCAATTGAATTGATTTACATTTTAGCTAGGAACGCGCTGAATGTTATCTATAGCGCCGTAATAAGAGATAATCAATGACAATGCTCATGCTTTCGTCTGACTACAAAGCATCCGAGCTGAATCTAAAGCCTCTTGCAAACAGCTTATATAGTTTTCAAGTGGCCATTCCTGTAAAAATCCAGATCTTTTAAGGGTTTCAGCAGCTACATTTATATTGGTGAGCTTCGCGCTCAGGTCGTTTTCTAGGGATTCTATATCTTTCATCAAAACTATAATGCTGCAACAATAAAAGTATAATTATAAAAAAGCCAGCTAAAGATTGTGGTTTGCAGCAATTTATTTTTTATTAAGGATTAGGCGTTATTATAATATTATTTTGGCATAAAGATAAGCGATATATTCATTTTTTTCTACAACGTTTTGAATCAAGTAAAATTGAAAAAGGGAATTTCAAAGTACTTTGAGTATAGTCATAAAATCAGGATGATAATTAGGCAGCATTTCATAGATCGGCTTTAATAAATTACACTTGTTTCTATCGTCATTAATGAAATATTTGACTATGTACCTTGTCCAGATTCAGTACACTTCAATTTACAACTCAACATTGCCGTACACAATTGTATGACCCTCTAATTATGTCCATCACATAGAAATCGCTTGCTCTTCATCTCCCTTGCTTGTTGACTTCCTAGCATTCTTATTGTCCCTGGTCTTTTTCTTTGCTGCCTTTTTCTTTTCTTCAAGCTTCGCCATCTCGGTCTTTACCAGTGCATAAATATCTGCTTTCACCTTTTCAAAATTCTGCTGTATATCCTCCGCTGTTGCCTTACTTACTTTTGGCAGCGGTAAATTGTTTGCCTCTTCAACTGCAATTCCTTTGTGGTCATTCTGAATCTCTGAGTGGAACATCTTTAAAGTAATTTTCTGCTCCGGGTTATCTGCAACCATTCCAACAAATTCGCCTGAAGAAAGTGCTGAGATCTTCGAAGCAGGAATAGCATAATCCATTTGCGTAGATTTAGAAACCGAAACATCAGAACTATTGACGCTTACCGATTCCTTCCGCTGCAAAATCTTTCCGAAGGTGTTGGACAAGTTTTTAGCAGTATCACCAGTCACCTGCCCACTGATCACATTACCTACAATACCAGTGATTACATTTGCTTGTTCAGAGCCGTAGTCTTTAGTTAATTGGCTAAAATCTTGGACTGCAAGCGTGGTTGAAACCTTATTGCTCCTTGCCGTAGCGATCAGACTGTCCATGTTGTTTAAGAATATAGTCGGGAACTCATCAAAGATCAAACTGCTTTTTAACTGGTCTTTCCTATTCACCAGTTTTACCATTCTGGAAATGTATAGCGACAATACAGGTCCATAAGTCTGTAATTTCTGCGGGTTGTTTCCTACACAAATAATCTTAGGCTCATTGGGGTTATTGATATCCAAAGTAAAATCATTTCCAGTTAGCACATAATAGAGCATTGGAGAAGCGAGCCTGGCAAGACCAATCTTGGCCGAAGCAATCTGCCCCTCCAGCTGAGGAGCCGCTTTCCTAAGCAGCGCTGAAACAAAAGGACTAATCAATGCACTAATTTCCTTTTCCTCCTCCATGACTGCAAAAAGCCTTTCATAATCGATCTGGATCAGCTCAATTACATGAGGAAGCGTGCAATACCTGCCATCCTGGTAACGCCTCAGATACCAAATCGCAGCCGTTAAAAAATTGACCGCGCTTTCCACAAAAAAGTCCCCTTGCTTTTTGATCCACTCCCGGTTGAGCCCCAACATAATCGTCCGCGCCGATTCTGCTGCATCAGTAATGTCTTCCATACCTGCGGGGTCCAAAGGATTTGCCCTGTGGTAAACCTCATCCAGAGAAATGATATAAAATTTAGGTTTCACTTTATAATTTCCCTGGTACTTTAATAGTTTATTGTAAGCCAGCCTGGTCAAATCATCAAACTTGAAATCATATATAAACAGCGTAAAGCCTTTTTTCAAATGCTGGTCAATGATGTGACGAATCACAAAATAAGATTTACCAGCACCAGGGGTCCCGGCAACCAGCATTCCCCGAAAAGGATTTATCACATTAATCCAGCTAGAGCGAAGCTTTCCCTTATAATTGTATTTTGCAGGCAGATTAATGGAATACTCATTTTCCAGCAAACGCTCCTCCTGCGGAAAAGACTCATTGTCCCTATTGAAAATATCCCCGTTCATGTTTAAACTGATCAGCCTGGAAAGCCGGGTCCCTGCAGCCAGAATCAGTAAATACCCGGTTGCGGTTAGCCCGATATACAAACCAGCCACCATACCTGGCGCAGCTTGCAGGTATAACCCAAAAAAGGAAACACCATAAATTAATAACCCGCAAAACAGGTTTACTAAAATACTCCGCGCCTTAGCCTTTTCATCTTTCACTCCAGTAGCCCCAATCAATGAAATACCAAGACAAGCCAGCGCTGCCAGCTTCGGTTTCCATATACCATCAAATACCCCTAGGAGGGAAATATTTACTAAGATCTTGTCCGTGAACGCCGAGCTCATCCCCCAGCCTTCAAAAGCCAAATAACAAATTAGATAGACATGAATAGACAATATTCCAATGCTAATAAACCTAGTCAGGTCTATAATCTTTCTGAGCCCTTTATTATCCTCTCCTGTATCCATAGTTATAAATTGTTTTGCTGAATGATGACCTGCTTTTTCCTACGTTTTCTTTTCCGTTTTGGAATTCTTATGCTGCCATCTTCATAACTTTTTTCCAAGACAATGTCCAGTACCTTTACCTTGTTCTTTGTTTTAAACGGCATTTCCGCTGAGCGCGGTTGAGCCTGTTTTGATGATCTTGCCGGCATTATCTCTGCCTTCTGTTCAGATTTGAATTTTAGATCCTTAGTAACGAACCTTTCAGTAACAGCCTTTGCGCTGTAGTTTTTACCCAGGTCACTGCCATTAAACACTGTTTTGTTTCGGTGGTCTATAAAAGTGATCCCATAAACCATACCCTGTTCATTTTCACGAAATGCGACCTGTATCCCCTGCGCTTTCGCTGCCCCTTTAAACCCGGAACGGCTGACGCTACCTTCACCAGCGAAGACCTGATCAATTCGCTTTTTTAGATCTTCCCTGCCAGATTTACGTTTCTCGACATTCCTTTCAAACTTCTTTTCCAAATTCCGCATCGTGGCTTTGCAATAAAAAGCGCTGGATTTAATTGGGACACCAACCTGAATTCCATTTTTATCCTGTAGCGAATACATCAACCCCTTCTTTTCAAACATGGCAGTATGTTCTGCGCCACGAAACGCAACTACATTAAAGCATTTCAGCACTGCATTGTATTCTGCCAGGGAGGTAAACTTATATTCCCTGAATACTGCTGCCACCACATTGCTAATTGCCCTTTTAGTTGGTAGCCTCCCATACCTGGCCTTTTCGAATTCAGCAGGCTTTATCGATGCCTCTTGCTTAGCTGTTTTACTTTCTGCCTTAACCAGCCCATACTGAATTTCGATCTCTTTTCTTGCTGGTTCAGACAATATCCTCCCGATATCATGCAGGTCGATTCTTTTGCCTTCAGCCGTAATGTTGGTTGTGGTGATGTGCAGATGCTGGTGGGCAGCATCATCATGCCGGTAGACCAGAAATGGCTGGTCAGAAAAACCTATCCCTTCCATATAAGCGATAGCAATCTGCTGTAATTTAAAATTATCCAGCTTTTCAGTACTATGAAAATTCAAAGAGATATGGATCGCATTGGTTTTCACATTTGGTTTCAGTTCAGTCAAATGCTGGAACCGCTGCAACTTCTGCTGAATGTTCATTGTACTTACCTCTGCGGCAAAACCGCTGGAAAGGATCAGCTTCGCTTCTCCCCCATTCACCTTATTTTCATTGTAGTGTAGCATTCCTCTGATGCTTTGACCCGTACTTATTTTTGCAACCATCTTTCCGCGAGTAAAGAAACCAGTACCAGTAAGCGATCCACTTTCCCATCAACTTGCTTGTATTGATCAGCTACCTTAAGCACATAAAAAGCCCTGTGGTTCTCTGTCTTATCCTGATTGAAGGTCCGGGTGATCTGGTTAATGTTGACACCAATTGCTCTAAGCTCCTTCCTGATCTGAGCCAGCTCCTCCATGACAGGGTTCAGCGTAACATCCTTATAAAAACACTTGATGGATTTATTAGATAGGATCATTCGCGCAACTTCTCCAATCGTACCACAGTCACTCTCTTTTCGCTTACCATCCAGTCTTTCAAAAACAGTTTTAGTCAGCCTGATAATTATCGGGTGGGTCAATACCTGCTCTTGATCCTTTGCTTTTTTTCTCGGCATGTTGATGATATTTATTCAGGCTTAGTATTTGTGAGTTCTGAAGTAAATTCCTGACCTGAAGCCCAAAAAATGTTTGTCTTATAAGTATACATCTTTGCGTATTCTACCCGGGCAATAAAATCCACATTGTCAGAATTCGACTCAACCTTAGTATGTAGTTGAATAAGGGATTGTAAAAACAGTTAATGCATAACGAATATCAGATGTCCGTCCAAAAACTGACTTAGCAAAATGTTACATCTTAATACTTGCCGGACTTTAGTCCGTGGCACTAACTTTACTTTTTTGAACTTTAGATGCGGCACAAAACTGATCCGCTTCACTTTATCTTTGAGATATGGATTTCTGTAGTTACTCATAATTGTTTATCAATTGCTACCAAAAATGCAAAGCACAGATTAGGAAAAATCCCATATGGGAAAATCTATAAGACAGACAGCTAAACAAATATGAAAGAGTTTTAGCTTCCTGGCCGAATCTTAAGCAAAACAGCATGATTCATCATATAATACAAGCACACTCGTATATTAGAGTCAGCAGCTAAAAAGTCAACACCGAGCCCTGCATTCTTTGAATGAAATGCACTGGCCGCCCATTATCTATTCATTCTAAAGTGGAAGATGACAGACGGGATATCAATGTTTAAGTAAGATGGAAAGGGAAAACAATTTGGCGAACTGGAAAGGCCCTTTTGGGATGAAATTAAAATTAGGAAACTAAGTGACCTATTATTGGATCGATCTTTTCAAAAAATCGCTTTTAAAGAAAAATAGGTCGACCACTTCAACTGATATCGGAGTAGAAATTACTGTGATTGCAGCCTTTAAACGCTGTTTCTGATGCCTTGAAAGCGATTTTTGGTTAAAACTCATAATTTGTCAGAGTTAAGGCAGAGTTTTGATAATTTTTTTGGCGATAAACAGCTCCACTATGCTACACATGATTGATTTCTGGTGTTTTGTTTAAAATATACTTCCCTAAAAAAATACGAAAAATAAACATGAAATCACAAGTCTACTGTTCCCAATTAATAAGACGTTATCCAACACTTTGTCCTGAAAGAAAAATAACTGACACTAATTAATCAGGCGACCGGAGTCTTCAGACAGCCTGCCCGGAACATTTCTTTGTAAAACTCAGACTTGATGAATTAATCCACAGGTGTGTTAGTGATAACTTATTATATTTACTTAAAATCTATAACCCGACATGAAAAAAATTAGTTTTGTTCAAGGCTCATTATTTGAGGAAGATTACTTAGTTCGTTCCCTAGGAAACCTTGTAAACCAGCCTGATGTAGCTTTGACCGAATTGGTCGCGAATGCCTGGGATGCTGGCGCGACGGAAGTCAATATTTTTATTCCAAATGAAAAGGGCCAGAAACTAACAATCGCAGATAACGGATCGGGTTTAACTAAGAAAGAGTTCTACAGCCGCTGGATGAAGTTAAGCTATAATAGGCTGAAACATCAGGGAAAGCTGGTCGAATTCCCTATTGGAACAAAGCTTAAAAGGTACGCATATGGTCGAAACGGAATTGGCCGCCACGGGCTTCTTTGTTTTAACAGTGAATACAAGGTAATTACTAATAAAGAGGGAATAGAGTCAACATTCATACTGACCACTAAGAGTGAAGAGCAACCATTTATCATAAAGTCGGAAACATTTAAACAGTCAACCGGTACAGGAACAAGGCTGGAAGTGTTGGTTGCAAAAAACCTACCGGATATAAGCATGATATTAGATGTAATATCCGCAAGATTTTTACACGATCCTAAGTTTATTGTCTCCATCAACAGACAGACCATTCAATTGGAAGACCACCAGGGCCTAGTCGAATCAATTCCGGTATCGGTTGGCGACATGAAATTCAAAATAAACCTGATCGATTCCAAGAAATCTCGAAAATCAACACTCTATCAGGGGATTGCAATATGGCAACGAGGAAGATTGGTGGGCGAACCTTCTTGGATCCTAGGGAACATAGCTGTTCTTGATGGGCGGTCGAAAGAAGCAAAACGATACACAGTGGTAGTGGAAACTACCGACTTGGCCGATTTTATAAAAGAGGATTGGACTGGGTTCAAGAAAGACGATAAACTTGATGCTGTTTATAAATGCATTGATGAGGTAGTGCACAACCTATTTTCCAAAATAGCATCAGAAAATATTGAAGAGACCACTAAGCAAATAAAATCACAGTACAAACGTGAATATAGCGAACTAAGTCCACTGGGTAAGTATGAGTTCAATGAAGCACTGGAACACATTTCTATCAATAACCCCAGTGCTAAAGAAGAGTCAATCTCCTTGGCGATTGAAACGGTACTAAATCTCGAAAAAACGCGAAGTGGACATGAATTACTAGTTAAACTATCTACCTTGTCTGGTGAAGATATCGACGGCCTAAATAAGCTTTTAGAAAACTGGAGCATCAAAGATGCACTAACAGTTTTGGATGAGATTGACAACAGAATTTCAGTTATCGAGGCCATTAGAAAATTAGCCAACGATCCAACGGTTGACGAGTTGCATGTGCTGCATCCATTGGTTGCAAGCGCAAGATGGATTTTTGGACCAGAATATGACTCACCGGAATACTCATCGAATTCTCAGTTGCAAACAACAGTTGCTAAGGTTTTTGGAAAGAAGATCGATAAAAGTGTATTTAATAATAGCCGAAAACGCCCTGATATTGTAGTTATGGGGAATTCAACATTTTCAATTACAGGAACAACAGATTTCGATCATGATACAGGATTAAGCTCTATCAAAAAGATTTTAATTATCGAATTGAAACGCGGGGGCTTCAAACTTGGCCGCGAAGAACGGAATCAAGCCGTTGGATATGTTGAAGATTTCACCAGTTGTGGTACCATAATTGGACATCCATATATCAATGCTTTCATTGTCGGCGAAACATTTAGTGAAAAAGTACAGCCTATTCAGTCAATAGAAAATGATCAAAAAGTAGAAATCGGTAAAGTTCAAATTTGTTTATTCTCGCAAATAGTGGATTCTTCTGAGAGAAGACTTTTTAATTTGCGGGACCGCTTAAATGAACGTTATGCAAATGTGACAGGAATTGAATTGTTTGATCAACAAAAACGACTGGCAATTTAGTCTGGAATTGTCATGACCGCCTGCAAGCTATTACATTCGCAACGCGTGACAATATTTAACCTATCTTTCCAGCATTCTTGCTGCCAGTGGGTGTCATAGTCTTTAGGCTTACAATCGATAGCCTTTTGACAACTTCTCTGGCGAATTGTCGTATTTCCATACAGCCTAGGAAGAAGCATTCAGCCTTGCTGTAGTCGTCTATTTGGACAATCATTTTTTACCTTGGTTCACAGCCGCTTGAAATTCTATTTTTATTGATGAGTGAGGCTTATATAATATGAAACCTATAATAAAGATTAGTTTTATGGACAAAGAAGAATTGAAACACTTAAACGAAGTAGAATTAGCATTAATATCACAATTGGGAGAGATACTTTCTTGGGGAAGTCCTAAATGTAACCTGCTACCATTCACTATATAAACATTAAACTACAGGGAAGTGCTTTTAGCATCGACATAATGCATTTAGCCAGTTTGGGGATTCCTATTTATGTAATAATATGTGATCAAAGACGTCAACCGCCTTCACAGGTAATTGAGCATTTGCATAGGGGATCATTTAATTTCTATGAAATGAAGAATGGTCTGGATTATTTCAACGAACTTTGGCAATTGCATTTCAGGTGCTGATTTAAGAGTTAACAGCAATGAGTGTATTCTTGAACCATAAAGATTTAAGACATGGGATGTGCTCTTTGGCAGTACTTATCATCAAAACAAAAATTTATCAGTAAGCTTTGATGATTAATTGCTGCGAGACAGTATTGGTAAGTTCATTCCTGTAACAGAAAAACCAGCTGAAATATACTGGCACCTATTGGAGTTAAAGCAGTCGTAATAAGCGATGTTTCATGTTCTGTATCCTTTACGAGATACCGATTTGCCGCTTAAATAATGAAACAGCGAAACGGCTTGAAACGATATCCTTTTCAAAGATGTCTACGAAATGAAGCTCGCAACTATGCTCATGAATCAACTCATGTGCCAGCGGTTGAAAAACCCCGGGTCCTAAATTTTTCTGGTTTGTCATAGGGTAAAGAAGTAAAGCTTTGGTCGAACCAAATTGTAAGTTGTAAGTGTACACTTGCCTTAAGTCCTCATCTGATGGGTCGTCTTGCCCAATATTTTTCCATTTAGCGTCAATGATAAGCATATGTTTTATGCCTTCTTTTTCAAAAGTGACTACTATATCCGGTATGATCTTTTTATGCTTCCAAAGCAACTTCTCCCGCTTCCCAAAAACTTGTAGAGAATATGCGGCAAATTCCCAAGCTACCTCCCTTAAGGACTTGATCACAAAGCGTTCAAATAACGCATTCATGTTAAAAAGAATTGAAAGTATATTCTCTCGACCAGCAGAGAAATCAGGTGAGAAATTTTTAATCAGCAACACCGCAAGGTCCAAAGATTCCGCGTAATGTTTTGATTTACGATTCAGGGCGATATTATCAAGGAGAGAAACATTTCCTTCCCATACATCTATATGTTCGAAATGCAGCATTACCTTAGAAAACTCGATCTTGAGAAATTGATTGTTTGTAACTAAGATTACAATTCTAACCGCTTTTTTGATTACACTATTTAGCGTATGGTTGGCGTCGTAAACTGAGTGTTGCGTGAAGAAACGTTCCTTATGAATCAGATTGTTCTGAAGATGCTGACCAATTAGCAACCGGCCTTTAAATACTTTAGAATTGGTGCTGATTTGCCGGTATTTTTTGATAAAACCCATTTGAACGATACTCTGAACTTCACTTAAAAAACTAAATAAATAAACATCCAGCAAATGTCGGCTTGTACTATTCTGTAAGGCTTTGTTAGTTTGATTAAGTTTGGCAAATCCTGCTTTACACAACATCGCCAACAAAGCTTTCTGCCACTTGTTCCTGCTAACCAGATCATCTCGCTTTGCATCTGCCTTTGGAAGAACTTCGATCGTATGGGTGCCTACTTGAATAACTCCAACATATGCGCCAAATGTTACGTTATTAAAACCGACTCGAAAATATCTACCTCCATGGGTATCGTTAAATTTCGTAAGCGCATTAAAATTTGCAGCACTAAAACCTTTTTCACCTACACAAAGTTTCTCATGTTCAAAAACTGATATTATTTTAGGCTCCATAAATAGATCGAACTGCGACTAAGAAATCAACTTCATTCATCTCATCAACATTTTTCAGACTGAAAACCGTTTTATCTTCCAGCTCAGAACTGTCATATCCAGCTATTTTCATAAATGAAGTTTTTTCATTTTGAATATTTAGAAAAGAAGATCCCATCACCAATCCGATCCTTGCATAATCTGCATAAAAATATTCCTGCAGCAATGGAATGACTTTATTGCAAATTACCTTTCTTAAGTCCTCAGCCTTTGTTACTCTCATAAAAAAAGAATGTCCGACAGTATAGTCCCTGCCCAGGAGCTTCTCGAGTCGGCTGTTGATGCTACCCAGCAGCATCCTGAGATTTACATCCAGGCCATCGATCTCCTGCGGTAATTTGGTCACATCAGGCAGTACCTCTTCAAAAGAAAACCTACGCCTCAAGGCGGTGTCTAGCGCTTCTACACTTCTGTCAGCAGTGTTCATCGTTCCTACTATTCTCAAATTTGCTGGAACACCAAAGAGCATCTTAGAATATGGAAGGGTTGCGATGATCTCAGTTGGAGAACCAATCCTTTTATCATCTTCAATCAGGGTGATCAGTTCTCCAAAGATAGCGGCAACATTTCCTCTGTTGAGTTCATCTATGATCAAATAGTATTCCAGCAGATCGGTCCGGGAAAACATTTTTTGTCTGTTGAATTTATTATCAGCCAAGCAATCCTGCAAACTTTCGTAACCCACTAGCTGAACAGCACGCTCACAGGCGTGGTAAAAAACACCAGGAACGATTGCATACTGAACATCTGCAGAAACTTCATCCTCTTCAACATCAGAAAGCACAGGCTTAATTCCTTCAATAAAATCTTCATATGAAAAAGACTGGTGAAAAGTTATAAAAGAGAAATTTTTAGGTTTCACGATTATATGTTCTGCTAGTTCAGTTTCATCAAAATAAAAACCATTTTCCCTGAGCAAAGTCAATAGCGTTCCCCATCGTGTTCCATGATTTAGGCGCACGAAAGTTTTGGTCTGAGAACTGTTTAGTAATAATGGTTGATCAAATTGTTTAAGCCATTTGACAGGGATGGTTTGGAATCCGAAATCATTTTTGAGCGCATTATTGTAATTATATTCTTCCAATACCTCAGCAATACCCAAAAACTTTCGGCCTGAGATTACGCACATGTAATCACCTTTTTTAACCTCTCTTAAATAAGAGATCAATTGGAAACTACCCCAGCCTTTTTCTTGCACGTGTTTATGGGTGAGTTCCCGAATGTTACCCCAAGATTTATCAACCCACTCGTACCCAAGAAGCCCCCCGCTTCGCAGTTCATCCCACAGGTAGGCATTTCTTCCTGGTGCCAGGTGCCAAAAATTTTTGCCATTATTCAACTTAATACGCTGTGAAGATCCACTTATTGTAATTTCTTCTTCCAGACAGAAACTCTCTCGCACTAGATAAGTTTTTCCAGTACCTGGGGGTCCATAATAAATCTGATTAAATGACTTAAGTTCCAGTGAAGTCACATCCCCGACCTCCGTTGACTCTTCCGGGTCATCTGTTATAGGCAGTCCGGTATCTACGCTACTACCATATGCGGTAAACAGCGCATCATACATTCGCAGTATTGAAAGTTGGTTAACATCATATCGCACACTTAAATCTTGGCCGACTTTGATTTTTGCCAAGGCCTTGTCTTTCAGTTTCCTACCGTATCCTTCCATTGAAAGATTATCCACGAAATTTGCCAACATACCATGTTCAAAAAATGGTGCAGAGACGACTTCCAAGCCGCCAACCTCATTAAAATAAAGCTGTACATCCTGACTTAAAGGATCAATTTCCCCAGGTGAAGACAGCACATTAATCCCACGAAAATTAGCCGGATCCTCATACGTTTTAGGATCGCATAACGTATTTTCAGATAAGGCACCGTCTGCAAGCTCAATAGGGTAAAAAGCTTTTGGTGATTGACGTATCGTTAAAACAATGAGAGAACTATCAAGCTTAAAATACTTGAACGCAATAATTTTTTTAGAATTCAGCGGCAGATCCTTCTCCACCACATCAAAAATCATTTTCGACTGACCTTCAAAATCAACCCTTTCCTTTGCCCGCCACAGGTGAATTGATCCACCATTAATAATAAATGCATAATCCCCGGCCGTGATTTCGCCAAGTTTCATGGGTGAAAGTGTCTGGTAATAGGCCCCCTTGATTTGTTTGTTATCTGGCGTGGCTTTAATTTTGCCGAAGAAAATTTTCATAATTTGAGCTTGTTAATTAGATTTGGTAAAGACGAGGTCTCACAACTTATCGTCGCGATATTTCCTCATCGGCTTTCTTTATTTTGGCTTTAATTTGATTGAACGCCTTTTTGGCCAACAAATCCGTAACAGCTTTATTGAAATCCTTCTCACCCATAAAACGTGCGAATATATCTTCATTTTGATCGATTCGCTCTATGAAAAGCTGTTGCATAATACTTTTGAACATTAACGTAAATTTGTCCTCTGAATTTGACTGTGCGGCTTCAATTATGTCTTCATCTTCGATTGCAGAAGCCACAATTTGGTCGAAAAAATACTGATCAGCTTGATTGAATTCAGTTCCAAAGCGCTTGTTTATAATATCAACAATTCCCGAAAAAGGAAGAAGCTCCTCAGTATGTTTCCCGGTAGCCACGTCAACCGGGCCGTCCAATGAGAATTGCTTATCTACACTGAGGCTGATCGAACCTTCACTTATCTTTTGAAGCCGATAGTATTCAAGTCGTATTGAATCGTCAAAATTATAATCTGGCCCTGAATCTCTTTTGGGCAACTTAGCAGTCAGGTGTCGTAAAAAAACAAAGAGCTTTTCAAGATCAGAATCCTGATAAGGAATGATTTGACTTAAAAATGCATATAGATTTTTGAATGCCATGACTTTGCCTTTCCACAACTCTGCCTGCTCTGCGTCATTTTCTATAAATTCCCGAAATTTTACAACCGGTAAGTCTAAAATAAAATTCATTTCCTGATGGTCCCGGCTGCTTTGTTTTTCCTTCGGTTTGAAATAGATTTTGCAGAAATCCTCTATATCCTCGTTTGAAAATATTCCAGCTGCTAGTAGCTCATGTTGGATTCGATAGATTTGAGCTGGGTCGGCTTGCTGTCCCAATTGAGCCCCGTCATAGTAGGTCTTGAATGCAGCCTGTATTTCTTCCCTATCATTTATGAAATCAAGAACAAAAGTGTCTTCTTTCAATGGGTGAATACGGTTGAGCCTGGATAAGGTTTGAACGGCATGTATACCTGAGAGTCGTCGATCCACATACATCGTATGCAACAGGGGTTGGTCGAAACCTGTCTGGTATTTTTCTGCGACTAACAAAATGTGATATTCAGAACTTGAAAACTCCGTAGGTAAGTCCTTTTCTTTGATACCACCATTCATTTTCACCTCTGTATAAGAGATATTGGGTAATATATCATCCATAACCTCACCAGAAAAGGCAACCAGGGATTTTATCTTGTAGCCTTTCGCTTGAATTAGTTCGTCAAAGCTCTTTTTGTACCGAACAGCTTCTAATCTTGATCCGGTTATTACCATTGCTTTAGCCTTACCTCCGATCTTGTGACGGGTCGATTGGTAAAAGTGCTCAATCATCACTTCGGTCTTTTGAGAGATATTGTGTGGATGTAGCCGCATAAAACGGCTAAGTGCCTTTGCAGCTTTCTTGCGTTCAACATTGGGATCCTCCTGGGAAGATTTTACTAATTTATAAAAGGTAGCATAAGACGTATAGTTTTTAAGTACATCCAAAATAAAGCCTTCTTCGATAGCCTGGCGCATCGTGTATTTATGTAGAGGTAGACCGTTGGTTGAAAAAAGTTTAAGGGTCTTGTGTTTAGGGGTTGCAGTGAAGGCAAAAAAACTTATATTTTTTTGTCGACCGCGTTTAGCCATACTTCTATACAGATTTTCTAGGGTATCTCCTTCCTCTTGAGCTCGTTCTAGAGCTTCTTTTGCCAGTCCTTCCCCTCCCAGCACTTCCTTAAGATCAGCCGCAGTCTCCCCGGATTGGGAGCTATGTGCTTCGTCTACCAAGATTGCATAATTCTTGGTTTTCAGCAGGCCGGTTTTGCTTCTTCCATTTACTTCTGATAGTTTACGAAGCTGCTCGGTCACAAACGGAAACTTTTGCAACGTTGTGATAATGATAGGGACAGCATCTTCTAAGGCTTGTGCAAGCTGTCTAGAAGATTTGTCAATCTTTAATACCACACCCTTCTTATGTTCGAATTGGTAGATGGTATCTTGCAGTTGCCTGTCAAGCACTACCCTATCGGTAATTACCACAACAGAATCGAAAAGTTTCGTATTATCGGACTTATGAAGTGAAGACAACCGATGAGCAACCCAGGCGATTGTGTTACTTTTGCCGCTACCGGCGGAATGTTCGATCAAATAGTTGGATCCTACTTGGTCAATTAAAGAGGTTGTTATCATGCTACGCACCGCCTGCAACTGGTGGTAGCGCGGAAAGATCATAGTTTCCTTTTTTAGCTTCAATCCGTCTTCAATGAATCTTTCATCAACTTGCAAGTGCATGAATCTACCAATTATATCCATGAGACTGTCTTTTTGCAAAATTTCTTTCCAAAGATATCCTGTCTTATAGTTAAGACCATCTTTATCACTTGGGTTTCCAGCACTACCATGATTCCCTTTGTTAAATGGCAAAAAATAAGTTGCCTCTTTTGCAAGTCTTGTTGTCATTTCTACTTGATCCGTATCGACTGCAAAATGTACTAGTGTCCTTTTTTTGAATTCAAATATCAGTTCCCTTGGATCCCTATCTGTTCGGTACTGCTGTTTTGCATGTAGAATATTTTGATAAGACAAAGAGTTCTTCAATTCAAGTGTAACTAATGGAACACCGTTTAAGCTGAGTACGACATCTAACGAATTCTGGTTTCGTGTACTGTAAAACAGCTGTCTTGTAATACCAAAAACATTTTGCTCATATCGATCCATTACTTCTTGATTCATGAAGTGCGATGGCTTAAAGTAGGCAATCTGCAGTTGTCTTCCGTAACACTTAAATCCATGGCGAATAGCAGACAAAATGCCATGGTTTTCAATCCATCTAGTCAAATCATAAATGATTTGACCCGCGGTGTTATCCCCCAAAATTAAATGAAGTTTCGCCCATTCCTTTGGCTGAGTAACCTGAATAAATTCTACTAGAATTGTTGGATAAAGTGCCTTTTCTCGGTCATAATTAGAACTTGGCAATGAAATATACCCACTTGATAGTAAAGTCTCAGTGATGTTGTTTTCGAATGCAAATTCTCTTGTTTGAATATTGCTCATTTCTTCTTAGCGTATTTAAGCTTCCTCTCTACTTTCTCAAGATAGGCTAAATGTTCGATTAAAGCATGTTTCAATGGAATACAAAACTCAATAAAATTTCCGTTTTCCATTTTATCAATTTCCAAAATTGCTTGGCTAGTCTTCGATTTTCTAATGGGTTTATCTTTCCCAATAAAGGCCTCTATAGCTTGTCTCCTCTCTTCAGTGAGGATTATATGATCGAGAGCCAATAAGCTAACTGTATTACGGCCTTTTGTAGAAGTCCCTTCAACTCGACCGGATGTATTATATTTAAAATTGTTTTCACAAGTTGATAGTAAGGGCAGAATATAATCTTTACCATCGTTATCCCAGTTATCATCTTTTTTTATGGCTCCGAAATATTTATCTGTTGCTATGCCTTTAGGTCCAGTCACAGGAAAACAAGCAACCATATTTGCATAGTCTAGATCCGATACACTCGGCATTCCTGCGGCAATATTCCGTCGGCACAGCTCTTCGGGCTTCAAGTGCTCAATGTGACACGTCAAGAGAGAAATTCGCTTCAAGGTATAAGCACAAATGTTACCCTGTTCCTTGAGTAAGGCTTCTTTTATAGGCTTTCGCTCCTTTTCTCCTAAATGGGTGTCGTATTTGATCTTGATTCCAGCTTTATCATTTTCCTGTTTAAATTGAATATAGCTGGCTGGTTCTTGCCCCTTAATTATCCTCTTCATCCTCAAACATTTCCAGATGTGACATCTTTGCCTCGAATATTACCCATTCATCAAGTTGTAAGTTTTGCAGTTTATAACTATCAATCAGTAATCGAGCTTCTTCAAACTCTACGTTATCGAACAACTTTTGCACCGAGGCGATAGCTGCAACTGATTCAGCTAATCGATCGTCATCCTCCATAATAAATTTTAGAATCCAGTTGATGTCAAGTCCAAAGCTTTTTACAGTTTGATCTACCTCAAAATCCTTAATAATCTGAATATTTCCCGGAAGAACAGATGATATGATTTGCGGAGAATGGGTAGTCGCGATAAACTGACAGTTCGGGAACGTTCGTAGCAAATCGCTCACAACAGTCCGTTGCCATCTAGGGTGAAGATGCAAATCTAACTCATCTATTAAAATTACGGCTTTTCCCTCGAGTGGGTTATCCTTATCAATATTGGCTATAATTAACCTTCGTGAAATATCAAACACCAATGCCAAAAGACCACGCTCGCCATCAGACAACTGAGTAAAAGACAGAGCTTTTTCAAACTTTGTAATATGGAAGGTTAATTCTTTCGATATCTCATCTTCCTGGATCTCTAAGTCAGAAAATGCTGGCAAAAAGGTATATACAGTTTGCTTTACTAATTGAATGACCCTGTCAAATTTTGAATTTTCTTTTGCCAGCGCTTTCTGAACCTTAAACCACTCAGCAAACATTTTTACATTGAAGGACCTGGTGCTTGAAAGAGACTCTACAAAAGCAACAGAATGTGGCAGCTTATAATTACTGATTTTTGGATTTTCTCTCGAGATCGCCGAACGTCGAGTAGAAAAAAATATCCCCAACAGTGTGTCATTACTAAATCTATTTATGGGTGTCTTAAATTCAATTCTATCTTCTAACGTTATTGCCTCTTCCCTAATGTTGGCAACACTCGCTTTAGTTCGCTTTGGCTGCTCTGTTTGAACAATAGTATAATCTTTTGCGGATTTCCTATATAAGAACTCATAACTCTGCTCATCAACCGTGAAGGAAGAATTCAACTGAAGGCTATTTGTATTTATATTAATATCAGATTTACTAAAATAATCCTTTACGATAATGGGCGATTTAATCTCCGTTAAGATATGGGAAAGTAGCACTCGAACGCTTTCCAAAATGGTGGTTTTCCCCACGCCATTTACCCCAACAACAAGATTAAAGCCCGGTTGAAAAATTAATTTTGCATGGGTGAAACCCCTGATATTCGTTAACTCAACTGTGTTAATATACATATTTAATCAATTTAGTTCTCCATTTACTGCAGCTGAAATGACTGCTGTACGTTTTTCTCTTAATAATTGAATAGAGAAACCAATTTTTTCAATAAGGTTATCATGGTGTTCAACATTCTTTTCTAAATAATCAACAATTGTTTTTTGTTCATCTAAGGGTGGTAATAGAATTGTTGTGCTTCCCACTTCCTCCGAGTTCAAATGTGGTTGCGCTGCACGAACTCGCATCGGAATTAATTGATTATTTAACATATAATCAGATAATAAAACATAAGCAAGAAATCTACTTGACAACGGATGAGATGTGCGGATTACCATATCAAAACCGGCTATACTGCCTTGATATTCTTTCCCAATGTAGGCGCTATCAGCTGTATAAGCGCCACTGCGCACGATAATTATATCACCCTCATGTAAAACAACTTTTTTACTTGAATTTAAAAGATCTGCATCAACATATACCATGTCTTTTGGCGAAATTCTACCTCGGAACACATTTGTTGCCCGAATAAAAGGCGTTCCAGCATCTAGGTAAGTGGGAGGTTGACTTAATCCATATCTGATTTTTGTTAAATATTTTAATTTGACCACCTTCCAATCTTTGGAGTACTTTGGCAACCAGGTTAAATCAGGCTTCTTAACTGCTCCATTCGAATTTAATCCTATAGTTACGGAGTAATTAATTAAAGCCTGCTTTTTTTCTTGGATCATCTTTATCAAATGGTTTTTCATATTGATTAGAGAATCGATTGTTAAGAGCTCTTTATCCAAACGGTCTACTATGCTATTCTGATTGGCAAGAGAAGGTATCGGTAAAGGCAGGTTTGCATATTTCTCTCCGTTTATGTTTCCAATTGTAGCTTCAATAACTGAATAGTCGAGCCATTTGAAAAATTGAAATGTTTTTGTAGTATAAAAGATGAACCTCGGATTAACTATTGTCTCGTTCAACCTGTATCTTACTAAATAGCCAGCGTAACTACATTTTCCATGATTTATATTATACAAATAACTACGGCCTAAAGTTCCACTTCTGGAAATAAGAAAATCCCCAGACTTAAGATCATACTCTGATACCAGTTCTGTATCGATAAAAACCCCTTCTGAAGATAGACGACCATCATCATCAATGTCTGTTGTTCGGATGAAGCGACTTCCTTCACCGACATAGTTGTCTGCGGATAAATTTGCTCCATATTTGGAATATTCCGTACATACGAATTTAAGAGGCATGATGTCTCCATCCTTTGGAATGTTGAAAAAAGAGCCTTCACGATAATATTTTCGTATTGTTGTAGACATTATATAACTTTATTTAACAGTTCTAAAATTTCCTTTTCAACTTCGCTCAATTCACTATTAATTGCTTCTAATCCACGCATTTCCACTTTTTCAAAGAAGTATCGATTGAAGTTAATTTCATATCCGACTTTATTTTTTAAAGTGTCCATCCAAGCGTCGGGAACAAACGGCAAAACCTCATGATCAAAATAGTTTTTGATGTTTACTTTTAATGGTATATTTTCATAGTCTCTCAGGTCTGGGTCAGCTTCGAATTCTAACCTGCTTTTTAGTACTTTTTGCGCATTGCTGTTTTTTTCTGTGAACACGGATCGGAACAATGTAAATTCCTTTGCCGACCATTTTAGTGTTGCAATTGTCTTAATTACCTTTAACACTTTGTTCCAGTCTAGAAGTATACCCCTCTCTAACTTGATGTCGATTCGTTGAATATCTTCAAGCAAATGCGGGCAGGCATCCAAAAATGCTGATTTGCGGTCTAGGGACATTTGATATTGTAATCGTAGAGGCCTTTCGATAGTCACGCGTGTATAACCGAAATCCTCATTATCAAACATCTTGGTATTTCTTGAATTTGCAAAGTCAGCATACTTACTGGTAATTTCTTTTATCTGATCGGGTTCTCTCACTTGCAAAATTCCATCATCAAAATTACCTTCTCCAATCTTTCGCCTTTTATTACCTTGGCTTTTTCGCATAGGGATAAAGTATTCACGAGCATCAAAAAGCTGAATTTTACCTTTCCTGCTTTCAGACTTTCGATTGGTAAGTATCCAGACGTATGTATTTATTCCCGTATTATAGAACATTTGTTCTGGAAGGGCAATTATCCCTTCCAACCAATCGTTTTCAATGATCCATTTACGTATGTCGCTTTCGCCCGATCCTGCACCTCCGGAAAACATCGGGGATCCGCTGAATACGACTGCCAATCTTGAACCGAATTTCTTTTTTTCCGGTTGATAGGGTTCAAATTTACTTATCATATGCTGCAAAAATAATAGTGCTCCATCGTTTACACGGGGTAGCCCAGCGGCAAAACGTCCAGTTTTATCACGATCAATATCAGGTTTCTGCTTCTTCCAATCAACTCCGAATGGTGGATTTGCAATTAGGTAGTCGAAAAGCTTATCGGGGAATTGGTCATCGACTAAGGTATCCCCGAATAAAATAATGTCTTCTTGAACGGTTCGGATGGTTTCATCATGCTTTATCAAAAGATCTGCCGCTGCAGTAGCAAATGCACGCTTATTATAGTCCTGTCCATAAGCAACCAAAATTGCATCTTTATTTAATGAAGACACGTACTTCTTTGCTTCAGAAAGCATTCCGCCTGTGCCACAAGTTGGATCAAGGATTTCACGGATAACAGATTTTCCTTGAAGAAAAGAGTCATCATACATGAAAAGTATGTTGACCATTAACTTAATAATTTCACGAGGGGTAAAGTGGTCACCCGCAGTTTCGTTCGCTAGTTCATTGAATCTTCTAATTAGATTTTCAAAGATTTTTCCCATATCTATATTATCGACAGTATTTGGGTGCAAATCGACTTTGGCAAATTCAGTAATAATTAGATACAATACATTGGCATCATCCATCGCAATGATCTCTTTACCAAACTCGAAGAATTCGAAAATTTCTCGGACGTTTGGTGAAAATCCGTTTATATAACTCCCTAGATCATGTGAAATACTATCAGGAGCTCCTTTAAGTTTATCAAAAGTTAAAGGTGAAACATTATAAAATTTCTGTCCTGTGACCTTTTCCAATTTCGCAGTTAAGATCGATTGCGGTATATCATTGTTATGTTTTATTTTGAGAGCTTCATATTCTTGGAGCACCTTGGATTTAGAACTTTCCAGCACACAGTCAAATCGTCTTAATACGGTCATAGGTAACATTACCCTTTCGTATTGCGGAGGGCGGTAAGGTCCTCGTAATAGGTCCGCGATATCCCAAATAAATTTAATATGTTGTTGATGTGTTGTCATTTAATGATTCGTTTGTTCCATATTATAACGTTTATGACTACTTATTTATAATCATTTTCTAAGTCAGATAAAGCCACTTGACTCAAATCAAATCATGAGATTTCATCTCGCAAAGATTCGTTCAAAAGGCTTCTTGTTCATTTAGGAGTAAAGACAAACTTACATTTTTGCATCGTCAAAAACAAGGTAGTAGGGTACCTTAAATACCCATTTACTGCTTACACTAATCATCAATATGACATTCAAATCATTAAATTTCGCATGTTGTTGAAAAATATCTTCAATTTGAACTTACTGAATTATCAACTGGAACAAGGTAACCGGAAGGTACTGCGGAGGGGCAGCAAAAAGTCATTTAGAAAGTAAGATTTCCCGGTACCGAAAGCAGCAGTCACCAATAGGCGCCTATTGTCTTTTTCTTTCATATGTGACATGGACTGCTGATCTCATCCGCATTGTTATTTTAGTGATTCATAATCAAGCGTCAAATTCAAATGAACATCTAATGTAAAGAAAATCTATCAATCAACATTACGCATAAGTTCCTTTACATGATACTCCCTTTTCATCCTGGCCAGGTTTTTTAAACCCTTATCCAGTTCCGCCAGCGCAGCAGGATTGTCGGGGTACTCTGCTTTCATTCCTTCCAAAATACCCTGATTTTCTACAAAGGCATCCTTAACTGCTTTAATTGAATATTCCACATAAGCACCCGTCAAGCTTAAATTGAATTCCATCATGCCCTTAAGCAAGGCCATAAAAGGGATCGCTTTCCTGGTCACGTGCTCAATGTGCAAACTAACCAGTTCATCATAAGCTAGAGAGGGTTCATGGTCGTAATGCACGAATATATTTCTGGGTTTGTGCATAGATTTTAAAATGCCATCATCAAAACTTTCCAGATCAGCAGTCAGCGCCTGGTACGCTTGTACCAGATCCGGAAACCTACCGATTACAATATCACCGATATCTTTTTTCCAGATTGACTTATTCCGCTTTGAGTTTATCAGGTCACCTTTATCGTTCCGGTTGACAAAATTGTACACCTGCTTGAATCCTTCAATCAGGATAATTACAATCTGCTTGTTTGCATACTGTACCTCATACCCATCTTCCGCCCGAAGATAAACCCTGTAAGCCACCCAAAGATCACTGGAGATAAGACCGATCAGCATCATATACTCATAAATCCGTCGCAACTGCCGGAGCTGCAGAGCTTTACCATCTAATATGTCTGGCATCCCAAAATAAGTTTCATCCAAAGATTTGATTTGCTCCCGGAGCAAATCCAAATGTTCTCCGGTCACCTGAAGATTCATCAGGCTAAGTTCCTTCAGCTTTTGCTTTGTTTCCTCAGGAACCTGTTGCTCCCTATCCATCACGCAATGTAAGATTAGATTTGCAAAATATGAAGCTGCGGTTTATCATTATCCATGCTATCGAAATAGTCCCAAGAAAACTTTTTTATCCTTTATCTTAAAGGAAATTTAATAACAAACACATGAAAGAATCAACCGGTCAATTGCTCCAGTATCTGCAGAGTCGCTAATTTGAAAGCAATATTTTTATCATGCCGATCTGTATCCCTGTTTATCTCCATTACCCTTTTCAACAAGACCTCCTGTTCATCCATAGTCTTTAAAAACTGTTACTTGAACATTAAAGCCTTCGACATATACTCACGGTATCTTGACGTATCTTCCTTCATTGGTTCGATCAAAACAATAGATTCGTCCAGGAGTGTTAAAACCTGATCGATTTTACCTTTAGCCACCAGCATATAAAACGCATATTTATCCTAGATAGGGGGGAAAAACCAAACAAAGGGAAAAATTGGCCCTACGAAGCACTTCAAACAAACGCAAGGCCAGCTCATAGTACTTCGTACAATATGGAGGATTGACACCAGATAAATATCCGCAAGCTAACATTTCGCATTGATCAGGGATTCCATGCAAAGCGTAGGATTCGCCTTTCTCAGCTTATTCAAAACTTTTATGCTCGTAAATATAAAATCCCTGGCCAGCAAAGGCTTAAAGGTCTGTTTGCGCAGGTAACAGAATGCAATATTTAAAAAATAAGCGTCCGGGCATGATCAGGATATTGATTAACAAAACATACTTTAAAACCCCGGACCAAAACTCCGGGTTTTTTTCAGCCAATAAGCACCTCATGCAATTCATGCCCCATCCCAGTGAGAAATAAAACCTAAAGCACATATTTGAAATACACCTCTGCTAGTTTCGCATTAAAGCTCCCCTCCAGGTAAACTTCAAGCGCAGACCTGATCCCAGCATTTCCCTTTAACTTGCTCAAAAAATAAGGACTGGTCACCCTTGTCAACCATAACGTATCAAACTCCTCATAATCAAAATCCTCAGGGTTCATCAGCCAGTGCTCATAAACAGTTAGGTCAGTGACCAAACTGAGTGCAGGATGATCATAAGGCACGCCAAACCGGTGCACTACAATCGCTAGGTTATGGATTATAAAACTTGGTGACTTTTTATCACCGATCTGGTAATACCCACCCTTGGGATGATGCGCAAGCTGGTCTTTCACATAAAAAATAAAATACCCCTTATGATCATAATCCAGTACCCCATCATGCACCAAATACTCAAACAGCTGGCCGCTAAATTCTCCCTGTTCCAGATAACGCTCAAACTCCAAAATTATCAGGCCCTGTAAATCCGGAGTAGTGATTTGGTGGAGATAACCGAGCTGCCTGTATTCCGCATAGCCACCATTCATGTGATTCAGCACCGCCTGACCGATAAGCTTCGCATCAATAATCTTGTCTTCCGGGAAATGTCTGGCCCATGACCTGCAAACCGACTTAAAAATATTACCATACCGCACCCTGTGTACCCTAATCTTTGGAATGATCACCTCTAGCACAGCTAAAAAACTTGCAGGAGAAAAAGCTGCGCCAAATTCCTCGATCAGCCTTGCCAATGGCTTCATATACTGATCCCAGTAATCCGGATCAGCCTTCAGAAAATTGAGAATGTCAGGAACAATAGTCCGGAAATCCTTAACATCATATCCGACTTTACCAATCACTACAAATAGACTAGAGAAAACCTCAAAGTGTGCCATTTTACTTGTAACATCCATCATTTGTGCTTGCATATCAGGATTCAGCCTTAGGCCTGCGAAACCGCCCGTCACCACATGACTTCGCAGCAGATTAGCCACTTTAGCCAACATCGCCTTCCGCGTCTCTAAACTCACCGCTAAAACCGGCACATCCGCCAGTACCTCTTCTATTTTGGAAGCATGAATATTCAGCACCATATCTGTAAGTATCTGCTCATCAAACTCCCTCAATCCCGCACCCGGCGTCAGGAAACTATACAAATAGGCCTGAAAAATATCCAAATGAATGTCTTTTATGGTATTCCACTGGTCAATCATTAAAAAATTCGCGAAGTTATAGCGGTATAACATCCAAGAGCAGTAATTTAGCTGCTTTATCTGGTCATAAGCCTCCATATGATCACCGCGCATTAAGTACTCCATCATCTTTTTTGTCTGCACCTTGCAATCCGCTGCCTCCGCTGCGATCCTTTTGATCAGCACCGAATCCTTCATCTCAGTCAGATAAGCCCGGAGCTGTGCGGGCGCAAAGAGATCAACCTCATATGCAACCAACGAATCGAGATCCATTGCTTCCAGACGTGATTTAATCCGCTTTGCTTTAAAAGTACTGCTATCTATCCTGCTAGTTAAACTCTTCAAATTCATTTTCACACGCATATACTCGGCAATCCTGCTGTCGTCCCCCTTGTACCGGCCTTCTAGTTTTTCCAGCGCAAAATAAATCTCATTGTCTCCCTCATTGCGCAGCAAATGCTTTCCAAAAGCATATTCCAGATCAATATCATCCGGGTGAAAATCCGCCAGCCGGCTGATCAGACCTTTATAGTCCAAATCCAGGTACAAGCAGCTCACGCAGGAGCAATGTTCATCCACATGCACATTGATGTACCGTATGATCCCATAGTCCTTGCGGAAACCGGTATCATGTGTTAGAGGGAAACCCAGCACCCCCCGGTTTCTGCGCAAGACCTCATCCACATCTTCCACGGCTGTCAGGTAAAACACCAGGCACTGGTTTAGCCGCTCAAATACATAGCGCAATTTTATCAAAGGCTCAGTCACCGCACCTTCCAGCGCAGTTAAAAAAGACTCAGTAAGCAAGATGCTTTTATCCTCCCGCACTTCAATACCCTGCAGCAGATGAAAGATCGCCGGATTGGTCGTATGCAAAACTCCACGCTTATAATGCCATACCCGGTATCCTAGAACGTTAAAGGGATATTGTCTCGCTAAAAACACCGGGTCGATGAAGGGCAACCCATCAAAGGTTCGAAGCAAAATATAGATTTCATCCAGCACATGCAGGTTCCTGTATACCTGCAATATCTCCTTTTTACGGGACAACTCATACAATTTATCGGTTCTGGATGTTCCCTCCCGGCTCAGCAAATGCTCAGCGTGGAAGAGAAAAACCAGTTCTACCAGCCGGTCCTCGAAAAGCAGGTCTTTCAGCAGAAAAGATTGAAAATCCGCCTGAGAACTGTAATGATAAAACCTGATCTCCCTGACGTTGCAGGCTACCACCCAATTACAAAATCCCCCGGATTTTCCAGCGTACAAAAATGCCTGTTCCACCGCGGACAGTTCTCCGACACGTCCTTTTTGTCTTGCCTCTAGGTCCGAACTGCTGTTCTTAAACTCAGCTATCATCCGCACCGCTCCGGAAATCTGCCCGTCCACCAAGCTGAAATATCCAAAGGCAGCATCGCTACGCGTACCATCTGTCTCTGATTTATGCTCCTGTTGCATAAGCCAGGTGTCCGCATTACTAAAAGCATAACCCAGCACCTGCCCAAAAAAATCATTCACGAAAGTCCCCTTTATGGCAATCTCCTTTTCCGCATCCACCTTACCTTCATTTAGAGAGAGCAACCAGCGCTGCAATACTTCTTTTTTACGTTGAAAACCAACGATCTTATGTACCTGAAAGTCCCCCAGGTGTTCCTTTAAAAACGGTACTGAAAAAATGGCCATGTTAAATATCTCTCAATGCCGAAGTTAAGCTATCGACGGTCAAAAGCCAACCGGCACATATAATCAATCAAACCCAACATCTCCTGATTCCTCTAAAATAGCTGAAGTACTTAACCTATTGCTTAGGCTAACGGCATAAACTCTTGTTCCGAAAAGAAATTGGATTTGGCATTGTTGCGCCAGTAACTGCACCAGATTAGGTTATTTAGCTCGTCTTAATTTCTGAAACCATCCCTGCGGTCCAGTTCCAGATTCCGGCCTTGTTTAATAAAAACGATCCGATATAAAAGTGCTAGCGGGTTTTTACCAAACAGCAAATTACATCAAATTCAATTATACCTCCATACTGTAGGTACTTTATCATGTATAAAAAAGATAAATTCTTTACATCCACAAAAACGCAGAGCATTATATAGAAAACCTAAACTTCGGCCACGATGAAACTCAGGAAGATGACTCTGCATTACCTGAAGAGACGAGGAAGGGAACAGCAATCGTGGCCATCCAGATGCGGAAAATGCAAACCGGTCTATCTTTTACAAATTATTGAAGGATACCGATGAGGTGATAAAAAAACATAAGGAGTTTTCACTGGGCTTTAAGGGGTTAGCCAAATATACCTACCTGGACATTTTTTGCGATCTGTCACTTGCCACAACTAACTTTAATTTCCAGTATCCGGTTACCAGTAACCTAAAACATTTCATAATCTAGACTAACCAAAAGTAAGATAAATGACATAATGCTGCTAAATTACTAGGCATCAATGCCAAGCATTTTGTCATGCTAGAACGGAACGAGTTGTCTCAACCTTTATACCAGGAACTCCTTACCAAGGATCTGGACTGAAGCCCATCATTTGCTCCATCTCCCTGTCTGAATAAGGGATAATGTTGTATTCTTTCAACACTGCAATATTAAAAGTCATAAAAGCATCCACTTCAAGGAATCCTGAGATAATGTTGATCAGGGTCTCTCTGTTTATATGAAGGTGCTGAGTTTGGCTATAGGGATACCTGAAATATCTTGAGTTGGAGTCTAGCAGGTGAATATTGCGCTTTAACTCCTCCGTCTGCTGTTTATACTGCACATATAGTATTCCTAGTTCCACTGGTAAGTTTTCCGGCGCGTTGTCCGGCAGTATTTGGTTGTATTTATTGAAAATCTTTTCCAGCTTATGCTCATTGCTGATCATCCGGTATATCTTTTTCTGTTGCTCTTCACCTAAGGCATGTACCATGTCCATCAAACCATCTTTTAGCGCAAGCTCTACAGAGTGGCGCAACAGAAAAAGCAAAGGGAGATAAATCTGGTTGACCTCTATTTGATTATCGATCACACCTTTAATGATAAATGCGATCAAATCATCATAAGTAGAACGCAGCTGAGAAGTATTGTCAATGGGTTGAAAATGAAAAGTTAATTCCCAGGGAAGTCTTTTTTCGAAGGGTGGAACCAAACCTAGATCCATATAAAAAAAGTTTTCCGGAGACAGGCCCGCCAGTGCTTCATAGAATGGTAGAAAAACGCGGTCTGTTTTATAAAGAACAGTTAATTCACGGTCTTTCTCATAAAAATAGCGGAAACAAGTACCTTGTTCATCCAAGTTGATCACCTGCAGGGCGGAAACGAGGTTTTCGGGTATATCATTGAACAAGGTGATAAGTTCATCAATGTTATGGGTGTCTGACACCTGCTGTCCGCGTTCGTCAAGAATGGACTTCAGTTTGATCTCACAATAATGGCGCAGCAAAAATAGATAAGGGTAGGATTTCGAATTCAGCTGGTAATTTAACTTCAAGCCGGTGCGATTTAAATACACCAGCAAGTCCTTGTATTGCTGTGTGTAAAACCGCCAATTGTTCACATGCGGTACTGTGATCGCAAATTGGTGCTGATGTACTACAAATTCTTGCTTATCAAATAAGATCATATCGAAGAAGTTTCACTCAATGAAGTAGACTGCCAATATAAGCAACTTTCAATCACCGAAACCATTGATAAGCCTGCATTGATCAGATCATTATGTTTTTTTAATCATCCTTTTGATTTGGTTGAAGTTGATTCCAATCGCTTGGAGCTCATCTCGGATCATCGGCAGCTATTCCGTTACCGTATTTAATGTCACATCCCATTTAAAGCATTTGATGGATTTATTAAACAGGATCTTTAGTGCCATTTGTTAGATAGTGCCGCAGTCGCTTCTTTACATTCAGATTCTCAAACGGTCGAACATACTTTTATCACTTTAACAATAATAGAATGCCTAATACCCTAATACCTCCTTCTGATTTTTAGCTTTTTTTTTGAGCGTATGACACATGTTTTCCAAGATCAGGATTTGCGAGTTCCGAGCCAAAGCCCTGACCTGAAGGTCAGCAAAGAAGTTTTCGTATACGAAAATACATCTTTGCTTAGACCAGCCGGGCTACAACAAGCGCCATCGTCAGTGCTTCCCCAAACTTCGTTAGTGGTTAATAAAATTTGTGAAACGGCTAATAAATAGTCAGTGCCATCTGCTTGGTCAGTGGATGATAAACGCAGTTCATTATTTAATCTTATGTCCAATCAAAGCATATTAGCAGTCAAGAATGATTATACTATGCTAGGAAAAACAGACTTGATTATTGAATAATTAATTAAAGGGATACCAGTATATTTGTGAAGGAAAATATAAATTAGCTTCTAAAAGTAATGGAAATACAGACATCAAATTTCAGAAATCTCTTGTCTTTGTATACTTCTTTTTGCCTAAATACTATACTAAAAGCAATCGGAATTGTGATACTGATAAACCGAGCGATAATAGCTGAATATTGAACGACCACCCTTTATCAAAATCAACCTCAGAAAGCGTAATATAGCTATGAATTTCATTTAGCAGCGGATGTAATTTGGATACTGTTCTTCCATCGCACTAATTTTATTTAATCTACATCAAAACTTTCCCTAAAACAATCAAATTAACCAACAATTTTTTATTAGTATTGAATATAATTGTCATATATGAATGAAAGTATTGAATGGTTAAAAGTAGCTGGTTCAATGGCTGGATTTGCAGCATTGGTATGGAATATTTAATCTGCTTACTTTTCTCGTAAAGGAGAGCTAGAAGTGAATCTTGAATGGAACACTAACAAAGAAGACTTTTCTACTTATTTGTACATTGATGTTGTTAATAAAGGAATAGATACTCGTGTTATTGACTACGTTTCACTAGTGTATCTTGATGAAAAACCGATGAAAAATTCTCGTCATTCCACTGATAGTTACATATCGATTCTACCAGGACGTACCTTGAAGCGTGGCGAAAAAGAAATTGAAAAGATCTTCTACAAAGAAAACAAAGTTTTAAATGAGCTATTTTTAAACCGGAAGATTCTTTTTCGCGTCACAGATACCCTTGCTAAGAAGTATAACAAATAGTTCTTACTATCAGAGAACTAACGTCACCCTTTAGACAGTCTAAATTTAAGGATTACACTTGCACTCTTTGCAAGGCATGTGTTTTTAAGCGCTTAAAGTTATAGTTTTACTAAAAATACCAGAGAGTGAATACAAACCAAGCCATATTGTCTTAACATAAAAATCCTCGGGGGAATTAAATTAGCCCCTCATCTCCGAATGAATAATATGCTTCACTGGTTACAATCAAATGATCAAGAACAGGTAAATCTAACATCTTACCCGCCTGAACCATTTTAGCAGTCAATTGTAAATCTGCCTGACTAGGATTCAAATTTTCGGATGGATGATTGTGCGCCATAATTATGCTGGAAGCTTGTGATTTCAACGCAATTCCAAAAATGATCTTTGGGTCTGCAATCGTACCCGCCTTGCCACCAGTTGATATCAGCGAGATTCCAATTACCCTGTTAGCATTATTTAACAACAAAATATAAAACTGTTCCTGAAAATGAATCTTATTACTATCCCAATTACTTATTAATATTTCATATGCCTCTTTTGACTGTTTAATAGTCGGCCTTTCACAGGCTTTAAATTTCGGTTGATAAGAAACTATAATTTCTGAAACATTGAATAGTGGACTTAAATTTTGCGCTTTCATCATTTTAAATTTTAAATGGAAAATTTGATTAATTGCGCACTGCACAGCCAATGGCTGAGCAAGCAAAAAATGCAGCGGAATAAATGGAAATGAGCGGAGTGGCCTTAGGGGTTTATGCAGAACAATTTTTGCGCCCCGAAAGCCATTGGCTACCTTGCTGCAGGATTAATAAAACATCCCTGACCAATCCTCAGCTTATTTTCTGACTCAAACATAATTTATATTAGCCCAACATGAATCATGGCAAATCCGGTTTATTCCAATAGGAAACTTAAGACTTAGCTACGGGTTCTACTTTTATACCAATTAGTGCTGATATGAAATGGGCGTAGGAAAATTTTGCAATAAGGGCTCGCCAAGCAACTTCACCATTGACAAGGGCAATGAAATTGTCTATTCGAATTTTGTCATTCAAGCAAGAGCCTACAGATGTTGGAACTTATGATCAGAACCTTGATGTAAAGGGTAGAAGGTGGCTAAGTCTATTTTACAGATGCACCCCTTTCGCTTTTAACTAGTATTAGTTTTGGAAATCAGACTAAATACTCGGTCTGCTACTTGAATAATAGCTATTGTTTAAGATAGGTATTATTTTGATTTTATGTACTTTATAAATTTTCGGCTATACAGATGTTGAGGTTATTTATGTTCTTCACCAGTGAATTACTACCGCTATTCTTTAGGTCTGGATATAAAACTTCCCGAAGGTTTGCATAAGCCAAAGCGTGTTTTTCATTAGACATTTTGGCAATGTTAATTAATCTCCACTTTACCGATGGAAGCTCTGCAATAAGGTCGAGGTTCTCCATTTCCAAAAGTTCCCATTTTGGATTCCCATTTTTCACCGATAACAGGAACTGCCTTTCGTTATCTGTCATGTCGATATATTGATATCATTGATTAGCCTTTCCCTAACTGCAATTAGTTCATCCAGTGAAACATAAATTTCTGTCATCTGTAAGAATTCGCTTTCATAGATCTTTGCGATGTCCTTACGATTAGGATTCAGCAATTCTGACATCGGCCTGAAATGGCTGACTAGGAATATCAAAAATGTCTTGCGCAGATCATTTGTCAACCCTTCGTTTTGATAAAGCTGCATCACATCAAACAAGTCTCTAGGATGTTGGCGGTCCAATGCCGCACATAGCTTGCCCGCATAGAGGTCAGGATGCGAGGCTACCATGATTTCCGCATATCCAAACTCCCTTTCCACCTGCTCACATACCTGCATACGCAACGGATTGAAAACGGACCCTCTAATTACAGGTGACAACTCTATCTTAACCTTGACATTACCAAGAGTGATGATCAACCTCAGGGAGTTGCCCTGATGGTTGGTTGTGTTCTGCACTTTGGATCCCCTTAAAGTTACTTTAATGTCTTCGGTTATCCTTGAGAAAGCCGCCTTTATATTAGCTATAGCTGCTTCCCTATTATCTAAGGGAAGGTATAAAAGGTCGATATCGACGAAAAGACGTGAAAAAGGTCTATAAAACAGATGATTGCAGTTCCGCCTTTTAACGCAAAGCAAGCTTCCTTATCAATAATCGGCAAGAGCCTCAACAATAGGCTAACCTGTTCTGAATATTCCTCTTTTTTACTCATATGATTCCGGAACTGTAATCTGATATTTTTTATTTAACGTACCGCCTTTAACAATAACCCTGTTTCCCGAACCGAAGTCCAGGACGTCCTTATTTATTTTTGCAAGCCATGGATGCCCATGCCTTTCAGCGTACCAGAAGAATAGACGGCGTACCTTTATATTGTTGCAAAGTTCTAATAGCGGTTGTAGTGATCTAGGAGAAAGTGTGTTCAGTCCCTGCATAAGTTCATCGGCATGTTCAAAAGAGATCTTATGAGGAACCTGATAGATCACCTCTAGTATCGCCCTTTCGGGTATGGACATTTTGATACCTTCTGATGTATCTCTCCAGGAAAGGACTTTAGTAAATTGGTCAAGCTTTTTTGATTGTTCGGCTGTGAATTTTAACCCAAGTATCTCACCCTTACTATGTTTCTTAAAGGTATTGATGTTAGAGCCTACATTTATCCAAGATGGCAGATTGGACAATCCATATAGGTGTATGACCTTACGTTCAGACATAGAGAGATAATGTGCGAGGTTTTGTAGTTCCATTGCGGATATACCTCCTACAACAAAGTTGGAATTATATCGTCTTTGCAGAAAATATACGACATCACCCCAATCTACAGTCGTTCCGTCCCGTTTGTATATTCCATTCCTAACTCTTTCCAGCTGGTTGCTTTTTACCAAATTATCTATGGCATGGTTTGACAAAGAATTATTCTTTAACCAGGTACGGCTAACTAAAGCGCCCTCTAACACTAATCTATAAATATCTTCGCGTCTCTGCGAATCTATCGGCATATTTATAAGATATCAATTTATCGGCGATCATCGCCGTTAACTAAAATATATGTAAATAATTAAGGAATTTTAATAACATATCGAAATGGCCATTCTTTTGACGGAAATATATTCTGGATCCAATGCATATACATAAATAATCTTCGTTTGATATTAAAATCTTTTTCAAATGAAAGTTCGATGATCAGGAACTGCCCCAGGAATTAAAATCACTGAAAATGAAAGACATATGATTACCCACATAGACGAAGTGACAATTATGATTCTATTTTCTCAAACATAAACTATCATGCTTTTATAATCAGGAATATTTACTCCTTAAAAGCTCCATATCCTTACCTACCTTAACATCTAAAATTTTCGCATAATGTTGAGTGGTTTTGATGTTTGTATGACCAAGCATTTTTGAAACTGATTCGATAGAAACTCCATTAGCAAGAGTGACTGTTGTTGCAAACGTATGTCTGGCAATGTGGAATGTAAGGATCTTATTAATGTTACAAATTTCCGCTATTTCTTTTAAGTAAGCATTCATTTTCTGATTAGATATAACGGGGAATGTCCTTGCTGTAAGCCTGGTGGCAAGATGGTCTTTATATTTATCAATTAATTGTAATGCAGATGGCAAAAGTGGAATTTTGAATGCGGTATTAGTTTTTACACGTTTAGATGAAATCCAGGCTTCCCCATCCACTCCTACAACGATCTCGGATGGTTTCAGTTTTTGTACGTCGGCATATGCAAGACCTGTGTAACAGCAGAATAAGAATATGTCTTTAACAACATTTACACGCTCAGTTCCGAAATTTTTAACAGAAATGCTATCTAACTCAGTTTGATTTAAAAAGATACGGTCCACTTGTTTAACCTTCGCTTTGTATTTTAAAAATGGATTAACCTGCAGCCACCCGTTATCTAGGCAAATGTTAACGATCTTCTGAAAATTTCGAATGTATTTAACAGCTGAATTATTAGCGCATTTTCGAACTGATTTCAAGTAAAATTCATAATCAGTAATGAATTCATGATTGATTTTAGTGATGTCAATATCATTTGCTTTGTATTTGGACTGAATGAAATCAAAAGTGTGCTTTAAAGATGTCTTGTACCTACAAAGTGTACCAGCAGCATAATCTTTACCAACAAGCATCGCTATTTTATCATTGTGTTCTGCAAAAATTTCTAATAGCATCCTAGAAGCCTCCAATTTACCTGTCAACCTACTTTTAATCGCCTCTGCTGTAATATCAACCTTGTTGACGGTAAGTTGATGGTTTATTTCATAAATTTGATTCTGCAGCGTATCTAAATAAGCGTTAAGAATTTTTGTCTCTTCCTTATTTCCTTTAGCTCTTCCGGCACTTGAGATCCAATGAACTGGAACAACATCCCTACTGGTTGCTGTTTCAACTCGTTTTCCATCCACAGTGATGCGTAAATAAATAGTTATTGGCCCATTGGAATAATTCCTTGGTTTTCTCAAAAAGAATAGAATACTAAATGCTGCTTTCATAATGAACTAATTTTAGGTGAACAAACTTAACTTTTTGTACTTTCAGAAACAAGATGTTCATCCTTTGAACACCTTATAAATCAACCTTTTAACCCCATTCTGGTGAGTCATTTTAAATTAGGGATTTGACTCCCGAATTACTCACCAGAGTTATGCTATTATATGCACATTTTGGTGAGTTCTGTAAAACAGAAAAGCCTGTAATCATTTGATTTACAGGCTTTTGTTGCATTTTAGTATGTTATTAAGCGGAGGAAGAGGGATTCGAACCCTCGGTACCGTTGCCAGTACGACAGTTTAGCAAACTGTTCCTTTCGGCCACTCAGGCATCCCTCCGAAATTCTCAAAATATCCCTTTTGAGGTTGCAAATATAGCAATTCATCTATGTTTGCAAAAAAAAATTATAGCGTTTGCTGATAATCTATGCGGACATGATATATGCTCATAAGCATAGTCTTGAATATCAGCTTTATAGTTTCGATATCTTTTAATGTAATATCGCAATTATCTAACTGGTCTTGCTCCAGTTTGTAATCAATGATCCTTTCAACAAGCGCATTTATGCTTTGAGCATCCGGATTCTTCAGACTTCTAGAGGCAGCTTCTATCGAATCTGCCAGCATTAACACGCCTGTTTCTTTTGAGAAAGGAATTGGACCAGGATAACGGAAAATATTCTCATCAACAAACTTTTGAGGTGAGTTTTTAAGGAACGATTGATAGAAGTAATCAACCCTTGTATTTCCATGGTGCGTTCTGATGAAGTCAATCACGCTCTCCGGCAGTTGATTCCTTCTGGTAATTTCTATCCCTTTGTGGACGTGCTTAATGATAATCTGAGCACTTTGCTCGTAAGGGAGTTTATCATGCGGACTAACTGCCGTATTTTGATTCTCTATAAAGTATTGAGGGTTTTCAATCTTCCCAATGTCATGATACAGTGCTCCTGCCCTAACGAGTAGTGAATTTCCGCCGATCTTAAAGATGGCGGCTTCCGCTAAATTTGCTACTTGTAAAGAATGCTGAAATGTGCCAGGCGCTTTGAATGCAAGTTCCCTGAGCAACTTATTGTTAGTGTTGGTCAACTCTATAAGCGCAATATCCGAAGTAATTCCAAACATTCTTTCAAATGCATAAATCAATGGATAGGCAAGCAGAGAAAGTAACACGCTGACAACAAACGGTACAAAGTTGCCCCATTCGATATTTGCAATCGATCCTTCCCTCAATAAGGCAATACCCACAAATGATATAAAGTATGCAGATAAGATGAATAATGCTGAGAGCAACAACTGTTCTCTCTTGATCAGGTTTCTGATGCTATAAATCGCAACCATACCTGCTGTGGTTTGATAAAACACAAACTCAAAACTATTTGGAACAAAAAAACCGGCGATCAGAATTACCAACAAATGCAGGTAGAGTGCAAGTCGGGTGTCAAACAGAATTCTTATGATGATAGGGACAATGCAGAAAGGTATGTAATATAAGCTTGGCAAATTCAACTTAATAGCCCAGGTTAAGGAAAGTAACATGGTAGTGGTTACCAGCAAAATCAGCGTTAGTTGCCTGTTGTCTGCGAAAATATCCTTCCTGAAAAGCTTTAAAAAAACCATTAGTAAACTCACAATAAATCCGACAAGAAGAATCTGCCCAAAATAAACTAGCTTGCTATCTCCTATTGTCTTGGTTTGTGCCTCATATATTTCTTTGAAAGACTGAAGCTTCTGATAGATCTCATCATCAATTACATTATTCTTCGCGATGATTAGTTCTCCTTTTTGAACCATCCCTCTTGTAGTGGAAAGACTGTTAACCGCATTTTCCTGAAGCATTAATGTCATATTTTCATCGTAAATAATGTTAGCCTGAAGATGATCTTCAGCTAGAGTTAAAACCAGGTCTTTAACTTTGAGGCTTACAGCTGTAAATGTGTTTTTATAAAAATCCAGGCCTGTTTGCACAGTAAATACATCTGCAGAATTAAGGATTTTGCTTACATTATTTTGCAGCAGAGAAAAATCATAGTTCTTATTTCCTTTTTGTTGTTTGACGGCGAGCGCAATGATTCCTTTGGTATAAATCGATTTGAGCAGCTTCATAGAGGAACTTTTATAAGCATCCTTTTCGTTATCTGGCAAGCCACTCGCGCGCCATTTCACATCGAATTCGCTTAAGTAAGCTTCCTCAACTCCTTGGATTAGGGCCGTATTAAGTGTGTACACCGGTAAAATATTGGCTAAGGCTTCTTTCCTATCCTGCTCAATCTGGGTTGTAGTTTTCAAGATGGCAAAACTGAATGGAGACACCAGATCTTTATTTTTCCAAGTTTCGCTTTTTTCAAACTCGTATCTAAAGCGGGGTTGTTTGGGTAAAAAAGCGGTAATTATAAAGACCGAAAGTAACATCATCACATATTTTATGTTGGATGAATACTTCCTGTAAAGCACTCTATGAGAATTCTTTTTGATTTTAGCCAAAGTGATTTAGATTGATTAGATCAAAAATAAGATAAATTTTTATCAACTGAAGGAAGTCTTTCACCGCTTGGTGAGAAGCGTTTGGAAATTTCGATTCTTTTAACGTATTTTATGATATTAAAATAATATCACTATGTATCAGGAAAAAATTATCACTCCGCCATCTGGCTACCTAACATTCGCATTATTTCTTGTCCTTTTGATTGGAGGAATAACAGCATTAGCGACCCAACATTATATATTAGGTTCAATAGTATTGTTCCTTAACTTTGTACTGGTCCTGCCTGGTCTTATCATTAATAATCCAAATGAATCAAAAGTACTCACCCTTTTCGGAAAGTACGTAGGAACTGTAAAAACAGACGGATTTTTCTGGGTGAATCCTTTAACTGTTAAAATGAAAGTATCCTTAAAAGCAAGGAATCTAAATGGGCATCAGATCAAGGTTAACGATAAATTGGGAAATCCTATTGAAATTGCTGCAGTTGTTGTTTGGCAGATCCAGGAGACTGCTAAGGCCATGTTTGCCGTTGAAGATTACTTACAATACGTTACCATTCAAAGTGAAGCTGCAGTTAGACACCTCGCAAACATATTTCCTTATGACAACTTCGAAGACGAAGAAGCCACAATAACGTTGAAGGATGGCGCAGAGAAGGTAAGTACGTTACTGGAAGCTGAATTGAGCGAGCGATTATCCAGAGCAGGCATTCAGGTCGTGGAGGCCCGTATATCACATCTCGCTTATGCACAAGAAATTGCGAGCGCCATGTTGCAGCGTCAGCAGGCAACTGCTGTAATCGCCGCAAGAAAACTTATCGTAGAAGGTGCAGTTGGGATGGTAGAAATGGCGCTCGAGCGTTTGTCGGAAAAAAATATTGTCGAGCTTGATGAAGAACGCAAAGCGGCAATGGTAAGTAACTTATTAGTGGTTCTTTGCGGAGACAGAAATGTTCAACCAGTTGTGAATACGGGAACCCTTTACAACTAAAATGGAGTAAAAACGAATGTCTGAGAAAGATAAGAAAGCGTTTGTACTGAGGGTTAAACCTGAGTTAATGAAAGAAATTGAGAAATGGGCGGGTGATGAATTTAGAAGTACAAACGGGCAGATTGAATTCTTACTCCATGAGTCACTCAAAGCAAAAAGAAAACGCAACAAGATTAAAAATTCAGAAGATTGACCTAACTTTACTTTCAACTAACTTATAGATAGCATGAGAGAAGTGGTAATAGTGTCGGCGGTGAGAACACCCATCGGCAGTTTCGGAGGGTCATTGTCTGGATTTTCAGCCACCCAATTGGGTGGCATCGCAATAAAAGAAGCAGTTAAACGCGCCGGTATCAAGCCGGAAGATGTTCATGAAGTTTATATGGGAAACGTGCTGTCGGCTAACATTGGCCAAGCTCCTGCAACACAGGCCGCGAAGTTTGCTGGCCTTCCCGATGTTCCGGCGACTACGATTAATAAGGTTTGTGCCTCTGGTATTAAAGCTATTATGCTGGCCGCCCAAAGCATTGCATCAGGTGGAGCAGATATCATTGTTGCAGGCGGAATGGAGAGCATGAGCAATGTACCCTACTACCTTGATAAGGCCCGCAATGGCTATCGATTGGGCCATGGACAGTTAACTGACGGTTTATTAAAAGACGGCCTGTGGGACGTTTACAACGATTACCATATGGGATCCGCCGCAGAATTGTGCGCTTCGGAATGTGGCTTTAGTCGGGAAGAACAAGATGCTTTTGCCATCAGCTCATATAAAAAAGCACAGTCCGCACAGCAAGAAGGTCGGTTTGCTAAGGAGATCATTTCCGTTGAAAGTAAAGACAGGAAAGGTGAGGTGACAATCATTGATAAGGACGAGGAACCTTTTGCTGTTAAGTTTGAAAAAATACCTGGCCTGAAACCTGTCTTCAAGAAAGACGGGACAGTTACTGCGGCGAACGCTTCTGCATTAAATGACGGCGCTGCGGCGCTAGTGTTAATGAGCGCATACAAAGCGGCAGAACTCGGCTTAAAACCTTTAGCGAAAATACTGGCGTATGCAGATGCCCAGCAAGCTCCAGAATGGTTTACTACAGCACCTTCTAAAGCTATTCCACTCGCATTAAAAAGAGCAGGTAAGCAATTGTCAGATGTTGACTTTTTCGAGATAAATGAAGCTTTTTCTGTAGTTTCATTAGCAAATAATAAAGAGATGGGTTTAGATGAAGAGAGGGTAAATATGAACGGTGGGGCTGTATCGCTTGGCCACCCACTTGGAGCCTCTGGTGCTAGAATTGTAGTCACATTACTTTCAATTCTTTCCCAAAACAATGGGAAAATTGGTGTTGCCGGTATTTGTAATGGTGGAGGTGGCGCAAGTGCCATTGTAATTGAGAACTTAGGATAATGAGAAGTAGATTTAGCGGAGCAATAACGGCTGTTTGGTTATGTTGTATTTGCATACCATCAATTGCTCAACACAGTTTTCAATTGAACAATGGGGCGATTATGACTAAGTTTCAGGATTCACTGGTCAAAATTAGTGATGAGGTATTTACTGCCCAAACTACTGGTGCACGTTTCTCCAGGAACGCCGCTTTTATCAAGACGCTTGTTAATTCTTTGAAAACCCCCACCTCTTTCAGCTATCCTTTTGATTCTTTGAAGAGGCTAAGCATCGTCAAATCTCCAGACAATTCATTTCGGATAATTTCTTGGTTTATACCTCTTGACGATGGTAGTTACCGCTTTTTTGGGACGGTACAAATGGCAACAAAGGATGGTAGGCTCAAGTTATATCCGTTGATTGATAATACCGACAATATCTTTGATGCTAATGTGATCGTAGACAATAAAAATTGGTACGGGGCTCGTTATTATGAAATAGTTCCTGTGATTGTGAGTGGTCGGCAACCCTACTATGTTCTTGTCGGTTGGAAAGGCAATAATACGAAAACAACAAAAAAGGTGCTGGATATACTGTCCTTTGAGAAAAATCAGCCTGTCTTTGGTAAGCCAGTATTCGAAGGCCCAAAGGGTAGCGCAACAAAAAATAGGATTGTATTTGAGTACAATAAGCTAAATTCGATGACTCTTACATTCGATAAGACTGTAAATATGATCACCTTTGATCACCTCGCCCCATTCGCTGAAGATATGGTTGGAAATTATCAATATTATGCCTCAGATCTCAGCTTTGATGCGTATCAAATTTTAAATGGCACGCTGAAACTTGTTGAAAACGTAAAACTTAAGAATGAGCCAAATAATATGGATGAATTATACGTTGATCCGAAAGATAAAAAAACAAAAGCTATAAAAAAGCTATAAGTTTGAAAGTTCGCCTCTAGGTAACTATCTTGCACTTTAAACTAACTGAACTAACTGTAATTACTAAAAAACTAAGATGAGTACAACTAATTTGGACACCCCAAATGACTTTTTTGAGAGTAAGGTATTAGGACATCCGGCTGGGCTGTTTGTTTTATTCTTTACAGAGATGTGGGAAAGGTTTTCGTATTATGGAATGAGGGCATTACTTGTCCTTTTCTTAACTTCTTCTTTAACAGACATTAACCCCGGTTGGGGATGGCCAAGAGAGCAAGCGCTTGCTATCTACGGTTCTTACACAGGCCTAGCATATTTAACGCCTATTTTAGGTGGTTATATCGCAGATAGGATCATTGGATATCGTTGGGCTGTTCTGGTTGGTGCATTACTAATGACTCTTGGACATCTCTCCATGGCTATGGAATTTCACCAGGCTTTCATGTATTTAGGTTTAGGATTGCTCGTAATTGGTAATGGATTTTTTAAGCCAAATATGACTTCTGTATTGTCGCAGATGTATAAAAAACACTCAGATAAAAAAGATGGCGCTTACACTATATTTTACATGGGTGTAAATTCCGGCGCATTTTTAGGGATGCTTCTCTGTGGTTATATAGGTGAAAGTCCGGATTGGGGATGGAGCTGGGGCTTCGGACTTGCTGGTATTTTCATGTTTATAGGAATGCTACAGTTTTATTTCACTCAGGGAATATTCGGCGAAATTGGCTTGAAGCCATTGAAGAATCAAGTAGAAGAGGGTTCCGACAATTTAGAGGAATCATCCAGAAATCCTTTCTCGACATTCGATTCAATTGTGATCGCTTTGATTTCGGTAATTGGACTTGCCTGGATAATCAACGATCCGGTGTCTAAAATAACCTCCGCTAATCTGTTTAACTTTAAGGTAGGAACTCTTGATGGTAGTAACTTCATGATCATGATCGCCTTAGCGCTATTTTTGTTCATCCTGGTTAAGAGGATATCACAATATACCCCTGTCCTTCGTGATAAGATGATTGCTGTTATTGTGCTGGCATTTATTACCATTTTCTTTTGGGCATCTTTCGAGCAGGCAGGTGGTTCTATGACCATTTTTGCGAAGGATTACACGCAGCGGGTTCTTTCCGGAGACTCTAAGATAATCTTCAATGTTGTCAATACATTAATCACCGTAGTTCCGCTGATAATCATCTCCTATGTGCTATTTAAGTTATTTGCGAAAACCTTTGCAAAATATGCGCTAGGTAATCTTATTTTAGCATCAGGCTTTGTTTTAATTTGGGGTATTGTTATTTATATGCTATCTAATCAGTATAATGAAGTCAAATCAGAAGTTCCAGCCACTTGGTTTGGAATCCTGAACTCCTTGTTTATTATCAGCCTTGCACCTATTGTTTCTAAACTTTGGGAGAGTAAGTACAATCCTTCTGCAACTATGAAAAATGGTTTCGGTATGATTCTATTGGGTATTGGGTTTGGAGCGCTAGCGTACGGATCAAGTTCCATTCCGCAAGGAGCAGCTGTTGCAGCAGTAAGTATGATTTGGTTGATTTTGGCTTACCTGTTCCATACCTTGGGAGAATTATTTATATCACCCGTTGGCCTTTCCTATGTAAGCAAACTAGTTCCCGGCAGGATGATAGCGATCATGTTTGGCATTTGGTACCTGGCAATCGCTATCGGTAACAAAATAGCAGGAACCATGGGTGGGAAGATCGATGAGATTACATCTAAATATTCAATGACTACCTTTTTTCTGATATTCACATTAATTCCGATAGGAATAGGCTTATTGGTAATGATGTTGTCACCAATTATGAAGAAGTTAATGCATGGCGTAAAATAAGCTATATTCATGGCTGAAAATATTACCCTGGAGCAAATCCAGGACTTTAAAGGAAAATATCCTAAGCAACTTTGGTCCTTGTTCTTCTCTGAGATGTGGGAACGTTTCTGCTTCTACGGCATGCGGGGAATGCTCACCTATTTTATGGTGACCAAATTGATGATGAATGACGTAGATGCCAACCTTCAATATGGGGCTACGCAGGCATTTGTTTACGCCTTCACTTTTATCGGAGGGTTGTTCGCTGATAAGATCCTTGGCTTCAGAAAATCCTTATTTTGGGGAGGTATTTTAATGATCGTTGGGAGTACGATTCTTGCATACGATCCCAAGCAATTTTTCTTTCTAGGATTAAGCTTTACGGTAGTTGGAACAGGATTTTTTAAGCCCAATATTTCAACTATGGTAGGGAAACTTTATCGTTCGGACGACATTCGTCGTGACGCAGGTTTTTCAGTCTTCTATGCCGGGATAAACATTGGTGCTCTATTAGGTGGATATGCCTGTATCGCAATCGGCAAACAGTATTCCTGGCATCTGGCCTTCGGATTAGCAGCGATTGTGATGACCATGAGTTTAGTTACTTTCTTGTTTACACAGAAGACCTTGGGACCGATTGGCTTGCCGCCTTCTACCGACGAAGAAGTTGTCGACGAGACTTTTGTCGGTATCGATGAAAGAGTTCAGCCAGAACCCGCAGTAATAAAACGCAAATCGATCAGTAAGAAGTGGTATGACTATGCTGTTTATGTTGGCACCCTATCCGTTGTACCGTTGATCATGATCATGGTTGCCAAAACTCAATACACAGATTGGTTTATGTACACTATTGGACCCGCAACACTGTTTTATTTGTTTTTCGAGATGTCCAAATATAGTATTGCAGAGCGCAAAAAACTTGTTGCCGCATTGGTATTCATTTTATTCTCCATCGTTTTTTGGGGCATCTATGAGCAAAGTGGCGGTTCCCTAGCATTATTCGCAGCTAGAAACCTTGACAATAAGATATTAGGTGTTATAACGGTAGATCCTAACGGAGTTAATAACTCGGCAAATTCTTTGTTCGTTATCATTTTTGCCTTCGTCATCAGCTTCATCTGGATTGGCATGGCAAAGAAGAAAATTGAGCCTAACACGATCATTAAATTTGGTTTGGGCTTTCTGTTTCTTGGCGCTGCTTACTTTATATTCTATTCCACGCGTTACTTTGCAACTCCTGAAGGTATCGCTTCTCTTGATGTATTTACAATTGCTTATTTTGTTGTCACGATAGGAGAGCTTTGCCTTTCACCTATTGGCTTATCGATTATGACAAAATTGTCGCCGCCAAAGCTGCAAGGCGTAATGATGGGAATGTGGTTTTTAGCAAGTGCATATGGCCAATATGTTGCTGGTCTTTTAGGCGCCAACCTTTCTGAGGCTGGAGAGAATGAGAGCGCCTTGCAAAAGCTCATGACTTACACAGACGGATATAAGCAGCTTGCAATATATTCCATCGTCGCGGGAGTAATATTGATTGCTATATCGCCTCTTGTGAAAAAGCTAATGCAAGAAGTGAAGTAAATCCTTAACTTTATGCTTTTAAATCAATATACGTGTCAGATAGTTTAGTAATCATCCCTACCTACAATGAAAAAGAAAATATTGAAAAGATTATTAGAAAGGTTTTCTCTTTAGATTTCTTTTTTGAAATTCTCATTATAGACGATGGTTCCCCGGATGGCACCGCTGAAATTGTAATACAGCTTCAACAAGAATATCCGGCTTTGCATCTGGAACAGCGAGCAGAAAAACTTGGATTAGGGACCGCTTACATCCATGGATTTAAATGGGCGCTAGAAAGGTCACAATACCAGTACATTTTTGAAATGGATGCTGACTTTTCCCACAATCCAGATGATTTGATTAGGCTTCGAACAGAATGTTTTTCTGGAGCTGACATCGCAATCGGTTCAAGGTATGTAAAGGGTGTAAATGTTGTCAATTGGCCTATGAGTAGGGTGTTGATGTCATACTTTGCTTCTATGTATGTGAGAATCATAACAGGCATCACCATACAAGACGCAACCGCAGGATTTAAATGTTACCGTAGGACGGTGCTCTCTACAATTCCAATGGATAAGATAAGATTTGTAGGTTATGCGTTTCAAATTGAAATGAAGTTTACCGCTATCAATTATGGTTTTAAAGTTGTTGAAGTTCCAATTATTTTTACGGACAGGACAGAAGGCACTTCGAAAATGAGCACAAGAATTTTTAGGGAAGCCTTCCTGGGAGTTATACAAATGACGATTTCTAGCTGGTTTAGAAAATACGATCGGCCGGGTACAGATTAAAGTTTTTCGGTCTTGTCTTCCCGCATCATTTCCCCGAAAGTCTGGCCTTTGTCCATAGCTGAGACTATCTTAACAATTCTTTTAGTTCTTGTGGGCTCGGTTTTGGCAGCGTTCAACCAGTTGATATACCAGTTTTGATGAGATTTGGGTAGTTTCAAAAAACTTCTAAGAAGTTCCGGCTCGTCGGATAAACAGAGCTCTAGTTCTTGAGGCATTTCGATCTTAAAGTCTTTATCCTCCTCGAGTTGGACCTCGACAACAGCTCCAGCTTCCTTTCTGAGCTTTTTTCTAAGGCTTGCTTTCAATGCGATAATAAAGTCACCCTCTCCCATAGGTACCGTGGCAACACCCCCTATCTGGACATTGTCTAGCATACCTTTTACTCGAAAACTCTTTTTACAATCTTCTTTAAGTTGTTGAGCAATTGAGGCTGGAATAAAAATATAGCTCCAGCCAGTCTTTTCGCCCATTTCTGCAAACCGCTCGATTTCTGCCTTGAATTTAATCATGGCGGAAATTACTAGAATTTCTCTTCGATTCCCAATCCGAACAATGCAAAATCATATTTCACCGGATCGTCAGGGTCTAGTAATGATAACTGACCACTAAGCTCGACTGCCGTTAGCCAATCCGTTTGTTTTCTTTGAATCATTCCTAATTTTCTTGCTACCCTATCAACATGCACATCACAGGGGCAAATAAGCTGAGCGGGCTTGAGGTGGCTCCAGATACCGAAATCGACACCCCTATTATCTTTTCTAACCATCCACCGTAAAAACATGTTGAGCCGTTTGCAGGTGGATTTCTGCGTTGGAGAAGAAACGTGTTTAATCGTTCGGCCTGGAAAATCCGGTAGGGAAAAAAAATAGGTTCTAAAATGATTTAGGGAACGTTCAATTCTCGGTCTGTCGCCTAGCTCTGGAACAAGAAATGCCGACTCAAGGGTGTCAGACTGTTGGTAATGATGGTTGAAGAAGGCTATAAAATATAGTAGGTCTGTATCGTTGAACGTTCTATGTTTAAATCCGAGAAGTCTCTTCAAATCTTCAGAATCATGGTTTAAAATAAAATCATAAGGAGCATTATCCATTCGATTGAACAGTTCATTACATTTATTGATAATCGTTTTACGCTGGCCCCATGCTAAAATTGCCGCAAAGAATGCGGCAATTTCTATGTCTTGTTTTAAAAAGAATTGGTGGGGTATACAAATGGGATCGTTCTTAATAAAAGAAGGTTTATTGTATTGTTCAACCTTTACATCTAAGAAGTTTTTTAGTTCCAGGAACTCCAATCTACTTCAAAGCTTGTTCAAGATCGGCCAAAAGATCATCGATGTCTTCCACTCCTACGCTCAATCTCAAAAGATTATCTGTCACCCCAACTTTCTCACGCTCTTCTTTAGGAATCGATCCATGTGTCATGGTTGTTGGATGGTTGATTAAAGATTCAACACCGCCTAAAGATTCGGCAAGAGTAAATACTTTAAAGGATGATGCCACACGAAACGTTTCTTGTAAATCTGCATCTTTAATAGTAATTGAGACCATTCCACCAAAACCGCGCATTTGCTTTTTTGCGACATCATGATTCGGATGATCCTCAAATCCAGGCCAATAAATCTTATCGATCTTAGGATGGCTTTTTAAGAAATGAGCTACCTTCTCACCGTTTTCACAATGAGCCTTCATTCTTAGATGAAGTGTTTTTATACCTCTCAACACAAGAAAAGCATCCTGGGGGCCGGGTGTAGCGCCGCAAGCGTTATAGATAAACCAAAGATCTTTATATAGTTGGTCATCGTTCACAAGTAAAGCCCCCATAACCACGTCAGAGTGCCCTCCAATATATTTGGTTACTGAGTGCATTACAATATCAGCACCCTGATCCATAGGGTTTTGCAAATAGGGAGAAGCGAAAGTATTGTCGACAGCTAGTAGTAAACCATTACCTTTAGTTATCTTCGCAACCCCTTCAATATCGATTATCCTCATGGTAGGATTGGTTGGTGTTTCAATCCATACCAACTTCGTATTTTCATTGATATATGGAAGAATATTATCGGGCTTAGACAGGTCTAAAAAATGAAATTTCAATCCATACTTCTCATAGATCTTAGTGAAAATTCGGTAAGAACCTCCATAAAGATCATTCCCAGTAATGACTTCATCACCTGGTTTGAGCATTCGGAGAACAGCATCTGTTGCACCCATTCCACTTGAAAATGCCAATCCGTATTTGGCATTTTCAAGGGCAGCGAGGCAGTCTTCGAGTGCCTTACGCGTAGGGTTTGTACCTCTGGAGTATTCGTAACCTTTGTGATCACCTGGCGACTTCTGGGCATAAGTTGAAGTCTGATAGATAGGGGTCATAACGGCTCCCGTTGTTGGATCAGGTTCCTGACCTGCATGTATAGCTTTAGTTGCGAACTTCATTTTTTTAAAGGTTTATGGGACTGTGATAAAATAGCAAAGATAGGTTTGTTTCCTTGTCAATAAGCTCTGGCAAAGAGAACACGCTGTGTTGATGCCTTGCCACTGTAGATACAAACACCGTCTTCCAACTTATTGTTCAATGGAATGCAGCGGATTGTTGCTTTCGTTTCTTCTTTAATCTTCTGCTCTGTTTCTGGACTGCCATCCCAATGCGCAGAAATGAATCCTGCTTTGGCGTCAAGTAGCTCCTTGAACTCATCATATGAGTTTGCCTCTGTGATATGATCTGTTCTAAAGTTTAATGCTTTAGTGAATATATTTGACTGGATGTCCTCTAGTAATTGAGCGATGTAGGTATCCAGACCTTCCTGTAGTACCGTTTGCTTTTCTCTGGTGTCCCTTCTAGCCAATTCCACGGTTCCATTTTCCATATCGCGTGATCCAATGGCAAGTCGCACAGGAACTCCTTTAAGCTCATATTCGGCAAATTTGAAACCAGGTCGTTGCGTGTCCCTATCATCATATTTCACCGAGATCCCTAATTTTTTTAGTTTCGATATTAGTTCAAAGACAAAGTTCGATATGTTCTTTAAATCTTCGTCGCTTTTGTAAATTGGAACAATAACTACTTGTATTGGAGCTAGTTTTGGTGGTAATACTAACCCGGCATCGTCACTGTGTGCCATGATCAAAGCACCCATTAATCGGGTCGACACTCCCCATGAAGTTGCCCAAACGTGTTCTATTTTACCTTCTTTATTCGTGAATTTCACATCAAATGCCTTGGCAAAATTTTGACCTAGAAAGTGTGAGGTTCCAGCTTGCAATGCTTTACCATCCTGCATTAAAGCTTCAATACAATAGGTATCAAGCGCACCAGCAAAACGTTCATTGGCGGTCTTAACTCCTTTTATAACAGGAACAGCCATCCAATTCTCCGCAAAATCTGCGTATACATCAAGCATCTGTCTGGTTTCTGAAATTGCTTCTTCAGCAGTCGCATGAGCAGTATGGCCTTCTTGCCACAAGAATTCAGTCGTGCGTAAAAAAAGTCTGGTACGCATTTCCCATCTCACCACATTTGCCCATTGATTGATCAAGAGTGGAAGATCTCTATAGGATTGTATCCAACCTTTATAAGTGTTCCAGATTATCGTTTCAGAAGTGGGACGAACGATTAGTTCTTCCTCGAGTTTCGCGGTCTCATCTACAATGATGTTTCCATTTCCATCATTTTTGAGACGATAATGTGTCACTACGGCACATTCTGTCGCAAATCCTTCCACATGGGAAGCTTCCTTAGAGAAAAATGACTTAGGAATGAATAATGGAAAATAAGCATTACTATGCCCAGTATCTTTGAACTTTTGATCTAAAACCGCCTGTATTTTCTCCCAAATGGAATATCCATAAGGTTTAATGACCATGCAACCTTTAACTGAGGAATGTTCTGCCAGGTCAGCTTTTATAACAATGTCGTTATACCACTGGGAATAGTCTTCGTTTTTACTTGTAATGCCTTTGCTCATAGCTGTCTGGAACGTTTTTTGTGTTAAATCGTTTGTATTGTACGTTGCAAATTTATAAATTTATACCTACAAAAAAATTGGAACACACAAAAGCCATATACATATGAAACTAAATCATTTATTCACCGGGATGCTTGTCGTCACAGCGTTAGTTGTAACTTCTTGTTCTACACCGAGGGTTGCCCAGCAGGGAGCGGTTACCGATGATGTTTACAATAGTAATGCACAAGCAAAAGTTTATGTGCCGGCGCCCGTTAGAACCGTTCAACCGGCTACACAGGAATATCAGGAAGATGATTACTATGGAACAAGTGATCCTTACTACGATATGGATTACTCTTCCAGAATCAACAGATTTTCTTACGGTTCAGCTTGGAGATCTTACTACGATCCATATTTTTACGGTTATAATGACTTTTATGGAGGATTTGGCGGCGGATTTGGCTGGGGAAGCTTGTATTCTCCCTTTTATGGGTATAACAATTGGGGCTTCAACAACTGGGGATACGGTAGCTATTTTGGTGGCGGGCTCGGCGGTTACTATGGCGGAGGTTTTCTAGGAGGCGGTTATTACGGTGGCGGTTATTACACTGGAAGAACGACTAATGTTCCCGATTACAAAGCAAGGCCGTATGTTGGAAGGGAAAATGGAGTTGGGACAAATCGTGGCATGGCCAAGTCAACTACTAGAAGATCGGATGTTAACGGTAACCCTACATTGGAAAGAAGTAGATCTGAGAGATATAATCCAAACGATAGAGCTGCAACAGTACCGAGCAGATCGGATCGTTCTAATGCTCCTGCACAACGGCCTACAAGAACGGAGTCAGCACCTGCAAGACCAGCACCAACATATTCTCCACCAACGAGGTCAGAGAGTTCACGGGGCAGTGGCTCGTCATCTTCAGGAAGTAGTAGTGGCAGTAGTGGCGGCGGCGCAAGACCTACCAGGGCGGGTAGAGGATAGTTTGTAAATTAGCGATCGACATACATGAAAAAACTTCTATTTTCCTTGGCAGCTATAGTAGTTGCTTCAGGAACCACATATGCGCAGAGTTATGCACCTGACGCGCTTAGATTTTCACAAACCAATTTTGGAAGTTCAGCCAGGTTTAAAGGCATGGCAGGTGCTCAAATTGGAGTTGGTGGAGATATGGGTTCAATAACATCGAATCCCGCAGGTTTAGGCCTTTTTACTAAATCTGAATTTAGTCTAACTCCCGAATTCGATAGCATGAAGGGTTCTGCAAATTATTTGAATACCAATACCTCATCATCGAAGGAAAGTTTAAATCTTAATAACCTTGGAGTGGTATTGTATAGTCCTACATACAGAGCTAAGGGTCAGGATACACAAACGGGATTGATAAGTTCTGTATTCGGATTTGGATATGCCAGAAACAACGATTTTAGCGCCGACTTTAGCTATGGGGGAACTAACCCAACAAATTCTATCGCAGACTTTTATGCGGAACGTGCAAATGCATCTGGACAAGCGCCAGATAATTTGAGTACTGGTTCTTTAGCAAGAATGGCTTATGATGGCTATTTAATCGGCTATGGGCCAGCGAAACCTTCGGCTCCAGGTTCTCCTAATATTTATTTTCCTGAAACAGACATAAATAACATGCAGAGGAAAAGCGAAATCAGATCTGGATCAACTTCTGAGCTAACTGCTGCTGGTGCACTAAACATATCAAATCAAATCTATCTTGGCGCAAGTGTAGGCCTCGTAAACATTCGATATGTGAATGACAGTGAATATAGTGAAGGAGGTTTTAATGTGACTGAAAACTCCAATTACAGCTTATCCATGAGACAAAATCAGGAAACAACAGGTTCGGGAATAAACGGTAGGTTGGGCATTATTTTTAGACCAGTAAGCAATTTCAGAGTCGGTGCTACATTCCAGACGCCAACATGGTTATTAATTGAGGACAATTATACCATTACACTTGATACCCGAATAGCCACTGGTGCAGCAGCAGGAAATTATGTTAGTGATCCTGAAAACAGTTCATTTAGATATAAACTTCGCACGCCTCTAAAAGGTTCCCTTGGAGCTAGCTATATAGTTGCAGGAAAAGCTTTGCTTACGGCTGATGTTGACTATACTGATTACTCAACCATTCAGTTTTCTAATGACATAAACAGCAGTGATCCAAATAGAATCAGAACAGAAAACGCTAATGTTAGAGCTAACTATAAAGAGGCCTTCAATTACCGTTTAGGAATAGAGTATAAGCTAGATAATGCTTTTAGTTTGAGAGGTGGTTATGGATTAAATGGTAGTGCAATAAAAGGTGACGACAGTGGTTATTTTGATACCAACATTTACTCAGGTGGATTAGGATATAGAATAGACAATTATTATTTTGACGTCGCCTATCAGCGTTTTCAAACAAATACAGAGTTGGCGCCTTATGAGTTAAATGACTTCTCAGAACCGGTTGCTAAAATCAAGACAACCAGAAATAACGTATTTTTAACATTTGGAGTAAGATTTTAATTAATGATTTATACGGAATCCATTCCTAGCCAATATTCCATCCACTCTGTTTTCGACGTTTAAATCTTTTATTAATTCAGGAGCATGATGTGGTTTTTTACGTGCGTCTATTATGATAGGACCATCACAGCCCCAATGTTTATTAATGGTTGACTCAGACACGCCGTAAATGTCTGTAGCTGGATTACTTCTGGTAAAGGTGATCCAAATTAAATTATTGATAGTTGCCGATGTAAACTCAGAATCATCACAAATCACAATAATGGTCAATCCAGATAAATCGTGTTTCTCAAGTGCGTGAGATAAGGTTAACACTCGCGTTTGCGTTGTTTTAGCATCCAGGTACGGACTAGCTGTAATTGTTGCAATTCCGGGAACAGCGATTCTTAGATCCGAAAAATCAGGAGGTAGCTCTGCTACGAACCCAAGGTCTGTAAATAACTTTCGCTTGACCTCTCCTGCCGCCGCAAAAACTACTTTAGATCCGCTATTTAGTCCTTCAGCACTATAGTCAAGGGTATCCATAGTGGTTTGAGTATGAAAGTGCAGATCTTTTCTAAAATCCATTCTACACAAAACATGTTGCAGAAACTCAGATAAGTGATGAGTATCCAGATTTGCATCATCCTCTTGTGCAGCGATGAAAAGATACTTTGCGAGGCTCAATTGATTCTTCCCTAGAATGTGATTGGCGATGGTTAAAATCTCCTGAGGTTTACGTTCTTTAAGATATGGTGTGTAGCGCTCACTTCCTATTGCAAACAAAAGTGGGTGTACGCCTGCCGCATCAACTGCATTTACTTCTTTCAATCCATGGATTTCTTTTGGTAGTGTTGAGCCAGCAATCTCATGAATAAGAGCACCAAAGCTGGTATCTTCTTGAGGTGGGCGACCAACAACCGTAAAAGACCAAATTGCGTCTTTGCGGTGGTAAACGTTGTGCACTTTCATTAAAGGAAAAGGGTGTGTTAGGCTGTAGTAGCCTAAATGGTCGCCAAATGGACCTTCTGGCTTGGTCTCATTTGGATAGACTGTTCCAGTTATAACGAAATCGGCGTCAGCAGAAATACAGAATCCTTCGTCGTCATAAAAGTACCTGAATCTTCTATTTCCTATAGCGCCTGCAAATGTCATTTCAGACAAACCCTCAGGTAATGGCATTACCGCTGCAAGCGGATGAGAAGGTGGACCGCCAACAAAAATACTTACTTTCAAAGGTTGGCCTTTGGCATTCGCTTTTGATTGATGCACACCTATACCCCTATGAATCTGATAATGCAATCCAATCTCCTTATTTATTTCATAATCATTTCCAGAGAGTTGAATTCGATACATCCCAAGATTAGCACTCAGTATTCCAGCCTTGTCAGGATCTTCAGTATAAACCTGAGGCATAGTGATGAATGGACCGCCATCCATAGGCCAGTTAACTATCTTCGGTATGGCATCAATTGTAGTCTTCTGGAATAAAGACTTATTAAATCTTTGTTTTAAAGGTAATGCTGTGAGTGCTGTAAAGGCAATTTTAGGTAGTTTAAAAGGATTTTTAAGGGCCTTAATTGGATCAGAACGTAAGTTCACTAATTGTTCAACTTGCTCAAGGCTATCTCTAAACATAAATTTAGACCGTTCAAGTGTTCCGAAAAGATTGGAGACTGCTGGAAACTTGCTCCCTTTAACCTTTTCAAAAAATACTGCTGGACCTTGCTGGTCATATACCCGCATATGTATCGCGGCCATCTCTAGGTAAGGATCTACTTCTTCTTTAATTCTAATCAGATGGCCGTGTTTCTCGAGATCAGAAACGCATTCGGCTAAGCTCTTATATCCCATGGTTTATCAAAGGTATTAAAAAAGAAAACGTCATGCCGACCTAGCATGACGTATGGAAAAAATATGAATTTAAGATTATTTTTTGCCTGCGAATGACCTTAACATCCACGTAGTTTTTTCTTTAAACTGCATGAATTTGTTCACCATATCATTTGTACCGTCGTCGCCAGCAGTTTCTGAAGCCTCCATAATATCGCGTTCAAGTTGAATTAGCTGAGCCATATCTTCTAGTAACGCATCTACCATTGCGAGATCATTCATTCCGATAGTATTAATTTCCTTGATCGCACTTTCTTTAATATAGTCAGCGAAGCGACTATGTGGTGGTTTTCCGAGAGTTAGCACACGTTCTGCAATCTCGTCAATTGTTAATTGAGCATTTGTGTAAAGTTCTTCAAACTTGATATGTAGAGTAAAGAAGTTTTGACCCTTGATGTTCCAATGGCATCCTCTCAACTTCTGATAATGAATGTGGTAGTTCGCCAAATATTCATTTAGTAAATCTACAACTGGCTTGACAGCTTTTTCACTTAAGCTTATTTCTTTTGCGTCCATAATAATATGTGTTATTTTGTCCCTCGTAGCGAGCGAAATTATAAGGTAAACAACAGGAATCACTATTGGTTTGAAAAATGTTATAGCAGCAAGGAACAATAGTAAAAAGGAAAGTTCGTTTAAAAAGAGCATTCAGTTTGCAGCCACCAACAAACATGCGTTATTTATATTATTCGTATAATTGCCCATTGATAATTTTATTAAACATTAATGTATAAATATCTTAGTCTATCAGCTTTTGCTATCATCATTAATATGAGTTCAATAAAGGCCAGTCCATATCTGATCAAAAAGATTACAAGAGATTCTATTGGCGTAGAAAACAACAACGGAAAAAAAGTTATCATTCATCAAATAGATGCCAAGGATACTTATTATTCAGTCGCAAGAAGATATGGCTCGAACCCAAAAGATATAATGAGCTTCAATGACAGCAAGTTTCTTAAGATTGGAGTTATTATCAAAGTCCCTACAAATATTCCATTTTTAAGATCGTCTGGTATTTCGCAAACCGTTAAAGTTCCAGCATCTACTTCTTCCCCCCTACCAATTATTAAGGAGCCTTTGATCGAGCACGCTGTCGCTAAAAAGGAAAATCTTAATATGCTTGCCGAGAAATTTGGAACAACAGTTGATGAGATTAAGCGAATTAATAATCTAAAGTCTATAAACCTTCAGATCGGACAGATTTTGAAAATACCTACAAAAAATGCCGCAGAAGAAGTTTCCAATATTATCGCTACCAATCCTGAAAAGCCTTTGGCAACCATTATCACAAGTTATCCAAAACCTATCGAGCAGAGTAAACCAGCCGTGACTTCTGATCCAAAATTTGCGGCTAAAGATGATTTCATAGAGCATATCGTTGCCGGAAATGAGACCATGTACTCCATTGCTACCAGTTATAAAATGACAATGGATCAGCTTAAAGCAAAAAATCATCTTAATGATAATTCCCTGCGTGTAGGTCAGAAATTGCTCATCAAGGGTCAATATGCCGTTAAACCTGCATTTATACCTCCTGTTTCAACTCTGGCTATTGACAGTATAAATTCTTTAAAAGACCCGTCTCTAAGATATCCACCTAGCCGATATGGTTTAAACCAAGTTGATGAAAAGGGAACTGCGACCTGGATTGCTGATCAGGATCTCGACCCGACTAAAATGCTTGTTCTGCACCGTTCCGCACCAATTGGAACTGTAATGAAAATAACTAATCCAATGAGCAACCGTACAACTTTCGCCAAGGTTGTTGGTAAATTTACTGAAAACGAATCCACAAAAGATATTATAATTGTAATGACAAAAGCTGTTGCTGATGCTCTCGGAGCTTTAGACAAAAGATTTTATTGCAATTTAACATACGGCGGACAAGAAAATGAACAAAAATAAGCCTTTCATTATCGGCATAGCGGGAGGAAGTGGATCCGGAAAAACCTTCTTTTTAAACTGTTTTCTTCATCACTTCAAAAATGATGAGGTGACTTTGGTTTCCCAGGATGATTATTATATTCCTGCCGGAGAAATGACGCAGGAGGAGAATAAGCTTTACAATTTTGATTTGCCTTCTACGATAGACGATGAACAGTTTTTACATGACATTAAACAACTAGTAAAAGGAGAAGTTGTCTATAAGAAAGAGTACAATTTTAATAACCCACTAGCAGTTGTAAAGATTTTGGAGATAAATCCAGCTCCAATCATAATTGTTGAAGGTCTTTTTATTCTACATTTTAAAGATATCGCTGTCCTTTTAGATCACAAGGTTTTTATAGAAGCTGATGAACCAGTAGCTCTCGCCAGAAGAATTAGACGTGATGGAATGGAACGGGGTTATCCAGAAGACGATGTCATCTACAAATGGGACAATCATGTAGTTCCAGCATACAAAGAGTTCCTATTACCTTATAAATATGATTGCCACCAAGTAATTATCAATAATTTTGATACCCCAGAGGACATTATTAAAATCACAGATGAGATATCAGTTGGTTTTAAAGAACGGCTTGGGGCAAATGAAATTGGTTAGTCGAGGTTCATTTCTGGAACTGAATTCTCTGAAAAAAGCTTTCCGAGGGTCGACGCTCTGATAAAATCAACAGACACTCCTGGAGCACGTTCAATTAGCTTAAAGCCTCCACCGGGTAGGATATCTAATACAGCTAGTTCTGTGACAACTTTTTTAATGCATCTGACTCCGGTAAGAGGTAATGTACAGCTTGGAAGTAGTTTGCTTTCACCCGCTTTATTAATGTGTTGCATAGCTACAATAATATTTTTAGCCGAAGCAACAAGGTCCATGGCGCCTCCCATGCCCTTTACCATCTTCCCAGGAATCTTCCAGTTCGCAATATCTCCGTTTTCAGATACTTCCATTGCTCCAAGAATGGTTAAGTCTATTTTTTGACTACGTATCATTCCAAAACTCATGGCAGAATCAAATATTGATGACCCAGGCACAGTAGTAATGGTTTGTTTACCAGCATTGATTAAGTCGGCATCTTCCTCTCCATCATAAGGAAAAGGGCCCATACCCAAAAGCCCGTTTTCGGATTGCAATACAATGTTTATTCCGGATGGTATGTAGTTAGCAACTAAAGTTGGTATCCCAATTCCGAGATTTACGTAATACCCATCTTTAATCTCTTTTGCTATACGTTTAGCTATTCCATTCTTATCCAGCATATCTTTTAGGATTTATTACTTAATGTTTTTTGTTCTATTCGTTTTTCGTAATTGGAACCTTGAAATATGCGATGTACATATACTCCCGGAGTATGAATATGATCTGGATCAAGTTCACCTACTTCGACTAATATTTCTACCTCCGCAATAGTTACCTTTCCAGCCATAGCCATAACGGGATTAAAGTTTCGGCTTGTAGACCGGTAGATAAGGTTGCCTGCAGTATCGCCTTTCCATGCTTTGACAATAGCAAAGTCTGCATTAAAAGCGTACTCCATCAAATAATCTTTACCATCAAAATTTCTAACCTCTTTTCCTTCAGCGACTTCCGTGCCTACGCCTGCTGGAGTAAAGATTGCGGGCATTCCGTATCCGGCGGCCATACACCTAGTTGCTAATGTTCCCTGAGGTATCAAATCCACTTCTAACTCCCCGCTTAAAAGCTGACGTTCAAACTCAGCATTTTCACCTACATAAGAGGAAATCATTTTCTTAACTTGACGCTTTTGAAGCATTAAACCAATTCCAAAATCGTCAACGCCGGCATTATTTGAAATACATGTTAATTTCATAACACCCTTTTCAACCAGTGCGGCAATACAATTTTCAGGTATTCCACACAAACCAAATCCCCCCAGCATCAGGGTATCTCCATCTTTTATATCTTGAATAGCAACTTTCACGTTTGAAACTACTTTGTTTATCATAGCTGTTCTTTTAATTAAAATACACATAAGTTATTCCATCTCCACCTCTATCGGCATGCTCATCTTCAACTCTATTCACCTGACGATATTTTTTCAAATACTCACGTATCAACTTGCGAAGAATACCATCACCCTTACCATGAATCAATTTAATAAAGGGAAAGCCGAGCATAATTGACTTATCGAGATATTTTTCAACTTCATGCAAAGCATCATCGCCTCGCATTCCTCTTAAATCCAACTCTGCATTAAAGCTCGAAATCGCCTCAGATATGCTTCCAGAATAAGAATTATTTTGAACTACTTTTTTTGCCTGCTTATTACTAATTTTATATACACGATTCTTCTTTAACACTGACCGTAAATCGCCAAGGGCTATTACCAGATTATCTCTATTAATCTCCAGGACTTGACCTGTAGTCTCACTGCTATTCAATTGAACCCAATCTCCAACCTCAATTGGACTATTAATGGGATTAATCTTCTCAACTACTTTTTTTTCTTCCCACACTTGATTATCGATGAGTTCTTTTTGTAGGTTTTGTCTTAGTTGCTTGGTCACTGTCTTATCAGCCTGCTTGTCTTTAATTTCTGCAATAGTATTCTCAACCAATTTATTGGCATTCTTAATAATGGATTGAGCTTCTAACTTTGCCGCCTTAATAAGAACTTTCTTATTCTCATCCAAAAACTCCTTTAACTTTTCATTCTCGGTAACAAGATTTTTTACTTTGTTTTGCTGATTCGATAAGTGCAGTTTTGTATCATAAATTTGCTTCTTCTCCCTCTCTAAATCTACCAGCAAACTATCTATTCTATTTTGATTTGTTCCTGTCTTTTCCCTAGCTAATTTTAATACCTCAGGTTGGAGGCCAATATTTTGGGCGATCTCGAATGCATATGAACTTCCGGGATTACCAATCTCTAAAATGTACATTGGTTTCATCTTGTCATTGTCGAACAACATCGAGGCATTCTCCAAGCCAGGCGTGTTACCTGCAAATAGCTTTAAATTTGAATAATGCGTTGTAATAACTCCTCTTACTTTTTTGTTGTTCAATACTTCTAAAACGGCTTCGGCCATAGGACCGCCGAACTGCGGATCAGTTCCAGTTCCAAACTCATCTATTAAAAAGAGTGATTTCGGAGTCGAATGTGCCACAAAGTACTTCATTTTAATTAAGTGTGCGCTGTAGGTACTTAAGTCGCTCTCTATGGACTGGTCATCTCCAATATCAGCAAAGATCTGGTCAAAAATACCAACTTCACTTGACTCATGAACGGGTATAAGCAACCCGGATTGAACCATAATTTGGAGTAAACCAACTGTTTTCATACAGACTGATTTTCCTCCTGCATTGGGTCCGGACACAACTACAATTCTCAAATTATCGTTAATATGGATGTTGAGTGGTACTACTATTTTCTTGTCCTCCCGGAATGATAAATAGAGAAGAGGATGAGTAGCATTGATCAACTTCAACTTGGATTCCCTAATCAAGACTGGCATTTCTGCTTCAACATCAATTGCAAATAAAGCCTTAGCCCTTACAAAATCCAACTTAGTCAAAAAGCCATGGTAAGACAATAACAAAGGCGTATAAGGCCTAAGCTCGGAAGTTAACGCTTTTAAAATCTTGATGATTTCTCTTCTCTTATCAAATTCAAGGTCACGCAACCTATTATTCAAAGTAAAAACCTCCTCAGGTTCTATGTAAACCGTTTGTCCACTTGCGGATTCATCATGAATAAATCCTTTAAGCTTTCTTTTATTTTCCGCCAATACAGGAATACACATTCTACCATCACGAATCGTCAAGCTTCCATCAGCAGCCCAGTTATTGCTTAGGGCTTGTTTATATATAGAATCCATTCTCTTCCGGACATCTTGTTCTGCTTTGGAAATATCCCCGATGATCTGCTGTAAAGTAGGCGAAGCATTAGGTTTTATTTTGCCTTTAGGGTCCAGTACGGTCTCGATTTTTTTAAGGATATTTTTTTCTACAGGTAGGTGTTCAAAAAGGGCTTCCAAACTTGGGTAAACTTCTTTGCGTTCTTCAAAGAAACGCAAAACTGAGAATACCGTTTGCAGTGATGCATAGATTTGATGAAGTTCATCTTCTATAAGATAAGTCCCTTCTACCGTTATTTTATTAGCTAGCGATTTGATGTCAAAGAAAGTACTGATCTGCAAAGTCTCCTGGTTTACAAGAATACTTTTGAACTCATAAGTTTGACGTAAGAATTTATTTATTTGATCAAACTTGTTCATTACCTGCATTTTGGCAACCATTTGTTGTCCCATTACGCTCAGGCAATGCTTATGGATATGTTGTCTAACCTCATTAAACCCCAACCGCTCTAAACAATTCTCCGGATATAGCATATTTATACTTTTGCAGGCTTTATTGCCAATGCACGCTTAGAGCTTATGGCCTTCACCTTCATTATTAATTTTGATTTCTTTAAAGAGTCAATTCGTTTCTTTGATTTGACCTTGTTTACTGAATCCGTTTTCTTCTTTAAAATTACCTTTTTAACAGAGTCGGCAGACATAATGGAATCCCTTTTTGCTTTCCGCTTAGCTTGTGCTTGAACTTTAACGGTACTTAGTGAATCTATCTTGATGAGCTTCAATTTTTGTTTTAATAATCCAGCATTAACCCTTTTATAGATACCATCCATAACCGTTGGATTTTTATAATAATATTCCATGCTTTTGTAAAATTTCGCCGAATCGACACCAAACTTTTTATAGATACCCTTGTAAAGTGACGCGGCAATAATTTTGGAGGAATCCGGTCGGACAGTTGTAATGTAACCGTCAACGATGTGTATATCATTCAATACCAAAGCCATATCGTCCGGCTGAATAATGTCACCTGGAATTCCTGGCTTACAGGCAGCACCTAATAGGAAGCAGAAAACTATATATTTGAAGCCTTTCATTGTATTTAAAAGTTGATTATTTCTTAGCCAAAGTTCGCGAAGGTTGTTAATTTTACCAAAAATACTGATAAATGAGTATAGCAGATAACTTATTGAAATATAAAACAGAGCTCGACGAAAGTGGCGTTAAGCTAATTGCGGTATCGAAATATCATCAAGCGAGTGCCATTCAGGAAGCTTATGATGCAGGTCAGCGTGTATTTGGTGAAAACATTGTTCAGGAAATGGTGGAAAAGGAATCACTATTACCAAAAGATATTGATTGGCACTTAATTGGGCATCTGCAAACCAACAAAATCAAATATATTGCCCCTTTTGTCAGGCTGATCGAATCGGTAGATAGCTTAAAGCTTCTAATTGAAATAAACAAACAGGCAACAAAGAATAAAAGGATAATAGACTGTCTTTTGCAGATCTATGTTGCCGATGAGGATACAAAATTTGGACTAGAATATGATGAGGCTATTGAATTGTTGAGGTCCCAGGAATACTCAGAAATGCAAAATATTAGGATAGTAGGTTTGATGGGTATCGCCAGTAATAATGCTCCGGAAAAGCAAACTTTAGATGAATTCATGGAGTTAAAAGTGCTCTTTGATGGTATAAAAGTCAGCTTCTTTAGGAAGGAGGAGTCATTCAAAGAAATCTCCATGGGTATGTCTGGTGATTACAAATTAGCTGTCGAGGCCGGGAGCACGATGGTTAGAATTGGGAGTAATATATTCGGTAAGCGTATAATAAAGCATTATAAAGCAGAGTAAAATGGAATTAAGGATTGCAGAACAGAGCGATTGTCCTCGTTTGCTTGAGCTCATTCAAGAGCTTGCGGATTATGAGAAGGCGCCTGAGGAAGTAACCGTTACACTGGAAGAATTTGTTGACGCAGGGTTTGGAGCTGATAAGGTATGGACTGCCTTCGTTGTTGAAGCCGATGAAAAAATAGTTGGATTCGCATTATACTATACCCGATACTCTACCTGGAAAGGTTGTAGGCTCTATCTCGAAGATTTCATAGTAACTAAAGAATACCGGGGCAGAGGAGTTGGTAAGCTTTTGTTTGAGCGTGTGATGCAGGAAGCAAAAGATAAAAACTACAACGGGATGGTATGGCAAGTCCTGGACTGGAACGAACCTGCAATAAATTTCTATAACAAATATGCCGCACAGATTGAGGAGGGTTGGCTAAACGCATCATTTTCTAAGGCACAAATATCAGAATTATGAAGAGATTAGGAATGGCATTGGCTATTGCAACAATTATCGCTTGTCAGAGCGAGAAAAAAACTGACCAAACTATTGATTCAGCTACCAACGCTTTACAACCATCAACTGATTCTATCAGTTTCAAATACGATTCAGTCAAGGTATACAGTACAAATCCTGTTTCTGCCGATGCCCGTGTTACAGATACAGCGAAGGCGGTGATATCGTACCCGGTCTTCACTGATAGTAAATTGAATGATTTTGTGCTAAAGAAAATTACGGGAACTGTTGATGCTGAAAAAACATACAGTTCGTATGACAGCTATGCAAAAGGCTTTATAAAAGACTTTGATAGTTTTCAAAAAGAGAATCCAGATCGCATACAGACTTGGTTCCTAACCATTAATACAAAAGTTATCAAACAAAATCCGCAATATATTGCCTTTTACACTACTTACATTAACTTTTCTGGAGGTGCGCACCCGAATAGTTCATTTACTTACCAGAATTACAACCCTGTAACCCATCAGAAAATAATCCTTGATTCTTTATTATTACCTGGATCAAATGCTAAGCTGAACGCAATCGCCGAAAATATCTTCAGAAAAAATGAAAAGCTAACACCCGATCAAAGTCTTAAGAACAGTTATTTTTTTGAGAATGACACCTTCAAATTAAACGACAATTTTACAGTTACTGACGAAGGTTTACTTTTTTTGTATAACCCTTATGAGATCAAAGCTTATGCCTTTGGCATCACCAAATTGCTTATCCCGTTTAGCGAGCTGAAAGATATCGCAAAGCCTAAATCGTTAATCAGCCTTAACAACTAATGGAAGTATATAAGTTTGGCGGGGCATCTGTGAAAGATGCCGAAGGAGTGAAAAATTTAGCCGGTATCGTAGGAAATGCCAGGGACAAAAAACTGCTTGTTGTGATTTCTGCAATGGGTAAAATAACAGACAAGCTCGAGGAGCTTACCAAAGCTTACTTGTTCGGACAACCGAACGCCCATGATATCTTCGACGAAATTAAAGAATTTCATTTTAACATCATTAATGAGTTATTTTCAAACAATAACCACCCAATTTACAATGATGTTGCCAATTCATTTGTAGAAATAGAGTGGCTGTTGGAAGAAGAGGCAACAGATGCGCCAGATTATATCTATGATCAGATCGTATCAATAGGAGAAATCATATCTACAAAGATCGTTTGCGCTTTTTTGATAGCATCAGGATTGGAGGCTAAATGGCTTGATGCACGCAATTTTATTCATACAGACAATACCTATAAGGAAGGGAAAGTTAACTGGGAGAAAACAGAGCTGGAGATTCAAAAGCGTTTGATCCCCCTGATTGAGGATAGCATTGGAGTAACCCAGGGATTTATTGGAAGTACCAGTGAAAACTTTACTACAACATTAGGCAGAGATGGCTCAGATTACTCAGCCGCAATCTTTAGCGCTTGCCTCAATGCCGAAAGCCTGACGATCTGGAAAGATGTTTCAGGCGTTTTGAATGCAGATCCAAAGTGGTTTGATCAAACAGAAAGAATTCCTCAACTCTCCTATCACGATGCCATTGAGCTAGCTTACTATGGGGCAACCATCATCCATCCTAAGACGATCAAACCCTTGCAAAACAAGAATATACCACTATTTGTCAGGTCTTTTCTAGACCCCAATGCTGAGGGTACAAATATAACTACCATCAAGAATCATATTCCGATCCCTTCGTTTATATTCAAAGTTAACCAGGTACTAATCTCTATATTTCCAAAAGATTTCTCCTTTATTATTGAAGAAAATCTTAGTGAAATCTTTAATCTTTTTCATAAGCACAAAGCAAAGATCAACACAATGCTTAATTCGGCCATAAGTTTTTCCGTTAGTTTTGATCACGATGCGCAGAAACTGGAATCATTAATTGCGGATCTTTCTCAAGATTATAAAGTGAAATATAACACTGGAATGGAATTAGTGACCATCAGATATTATAACCAGCAAACAATTGATCGGGTGACAGCAAACAAAAACATCATCCTGGAAGTCAAAAGTAGAAATACCTGTCAGATTGTGATGCGTGATAAGATTCTTTCAAACTGATATAGACTTTGAATTATCATATATTAAAAGCTGAGGCTCAAGACTTTATTACTAAACACCTCAATGATGATGTGCATAAGATTGCTTTGTCTAAAAGCTCCATTAGTGGTATTAATGCTAAAGAACTTGCAAATCAGATAGCCGCTAAGAAAAAATCTCAGAGAAAACTTCCTACATGGTTCAATACTCCTCTTGTCTACTTTCCGAATGTGCTGTCAATAGAACAGACCTCATCAGAAGTCACGGCAGCCTATAAGGCTAAACTGACAGTCGGAAGCACACTTATTGATGTAACAGCTGGCTTTGGTGTGGATAGTTACTATTTCTCTAAAACGATGAAAAGTACCGTGCATTGCGAGATCAATGAAGAATTACTTCAGATAGCAGCCTATAATGCCGGAATATTAGGTCAGAAAAACACAGAGTTCGAAAACATAGATGGACTGACATTTCTTAGAGAAAACGACACTCATTTTGATACGATCTATATAGATCCTGTAAGACGTGGTGCAACAGGAAAAGTTTTTATGCTAAGAGATTGCAGTCCTAATGTAGTGGATAATGCAGATTTACTCCTGGAGAAATCCAATCGTGTAATTGTTAAAACGGCGCCAATGCTGGATATTACTGCGGGACTTAACGAGCTTAAGAATGTTTCAGAAGTCCATATTGTGAGTGTTCGTAACGAAGTGAAAGAGCTGCTTTGGATTTTAGAAAAAGGTAATCATCCATCGGTCAAGATTATCGCAGTAACGATAAATGATCAACTCAAGACTTTTTCATTCGACAAAGATGAGGAACAAGAGCTTATTCTTCTTGATTCTGAGCCAAACAAATTTCTGTATGAACCTGATGCAGCGTTATTGAAAAGTGGCGCTTTCAACCTGATTGCCAAAAGGTATGGTCTTAAAAAATTACATTCACAAACCCAGTTATATGCATCCGATGTAATCAATCCAGTCTTCCCTGGTCGTATTTTCCAAATCAATAGAATCATTTCGCCAGGAGAACTTAAAAAGGAAAGACAACTTTTTGGGAATGTGATTGTAAGAAACTACCGCGATACGCCTGAAAATCTGATAAAAAAATACAAGATCAAATCAGATGACAAAAGATTCCTGATCTTTACAGAAACTAAGCAGTCAGGCTTCGTCATACTGGAAGCTGACATTATTCAACACTATTAACTACTTTCCTCTAAGGGTTTACATAAAAATTAAATGTTAAAATTTCTATTTTAACATTCTTTAACATTTCACAAAAACCTAATTTTCAATGTTTTAGTTATGTTTGAGTTACCTCTAATAAACTCAACATGATAAAAAATTACCAGAAACTAAATAACATTGTCGGTCTAGTGCTATTTATAGTTGCTGCGTCGGTCTACTTTTTAACCATGGAGCCAACCGTCAGCTTCTGGGATTGCGGCGAATTCATCGCAGCATCTTACAAGCTTCAAGTAGGTCACCAGCCTGGAGCACCGTTATTTTTAATGATCGGCAAATTGTTTTCATTGCTGGCAATTGGCAACACAGCTAAAATCGCATACTGGATGAACTTTAGCTCAGTTTTGTTCAGTGCTGCCACGGTGACCTTCCTCTATTGGTCAATTACCATGCTCGCTTCAAAAGTGATTCAGTACAAAGGAACGACCTCTAGTACCCTTTCGGTTATTTCTGCGGGGGTTATTGGAGCATTGGCTTTTACATTTTCAGATACTTTCTGGTTTTCTGCAGTTGAGGCGGAGGTATATTCCTTATCACTATTATTCACTGCTATAGTATTCTGGGCAGCTTTTAAATGGGAAAGAAACCTGGACAATCGCTGGCTCGTCCTGATTGCATTTGTAATCGGACTTTCCATTGGTGTACACCTATTGAGCTTACTGGCAATTCCGGCTATAGTACTCGTTTATTATTTCAAAAAAACGAGCAAAGTCACTCTAATGGGTATCTTTAAAGCGATGGGAATTGCTGCTGCAATATGGATCACAGTTCAGAATATCGTGATCCAGTACTTTGTTCTAATGGCAGCAAAGCTTGATATCTTCTTTGTCAACACACTAAAAATGAGCTTTGGTACAGGAGCAGGCGCTTTTCTGCTGGCAATTATAGTGACTTTAAGTTACGGCATATATTACTCCGTAAAACATAAAAAATACAATCTTAATCTTTCCTTGACCTGCCTGACCTTCGTAATTTTCGGATTTAGTTCCTATTTCCTAATTATTATAAGAGCGAATGCAAAAACTACTTTAAACCTATCTAATCCAGACAATGCTTTGTCTCTTTATAAATATCTCGGACGTACTAATTACGGAGATACTCCCCTGCTTTACGGCCAAACATTTGATGCAGATGTAGTCAACTATAAAGAAACTGGAATCGAATATAGGACAGGTGAGAAATCCTACGAAATATCTGGTAAAACCTCCAAACCGGAATTTGACAAAAACCTCCTCTTTCCAAGAACCTATAGTCAAAAGCCAAATCATAGTGAATTCTACAAAGATTGGTTGCATCTGGAACCGGGCCAAACACCAACTTTTCTTCAAAACCTAAGCTTCTTCACTAGCTATCAACTGGGTTTTATGTACTGGCGTTACTTCTTCTGGAACTTTGTAGGAAGACAGAATGACATTCAATCGTATGGTCCCTCAAATGATGGAAACTGGACATCAGGCATTAAACCCTTAGATGCCATCAGATTAGGAAACCAAAGCAAGCTACCTCCCAGCATTATTAATAATGAAGGCCACAACAAATTCTATGGTCTCCCTCTGGCTTTGGGAATCATGGGTATCATTTTTCTATACCGTAAAAACCGCAATGACCTGGCAATTGTCGCAACATTGTTCGCCTTTACCGGACTCGCAATAATAGTTTATCTAAATCAGGATCCTATGCAGGTTAGGGAGCGAGACTACGCATATGTGGGTTCATTTTATGCGTTTGCAATCTTTATTGGTCTTGGTGTACTTGGGATTGAATCCTTTCTATCAAAGCTAAATATGCCGAAAGTAAGTCTTGCAATGGCGTCTTTAACTTGTTTGTTTGCAGTACCATTCCTCATGGGAGCAGAAGGCTGGGATGAGCATGACCGCTCTAATAAGACTACTGCGTTAGACTGGGCTAAAAATTATTTAAACTCTTGCGCACCAAATGCAATTCTATTTACAAATGCAGATAACGATACCTTTCCGCTTTGGTACGTCCAGGAAGTTGAAGATTATCGCACTGATGTACGGGTAGTAAATATTCAATATCTGTCGGATGGCAATTATATCGAACAAATGTTGAAACAGTCTGGTAAATCTGCCCCATTGCCAATCAGATCTGACCCGAAAAAATATATCAAAGGCAACAGAGAATGGATGCCCTACATGGAGTATGGTTTTACTGATAGTGTAGAATTAAAGGACATCTTAGCAGTCATGACCTCAGATGCTCCCGAAGACAAAGTCCAACTCTCTGATGGTAGCATGGAGAATTTTTTGCCTACTAAAAAGCTTAAGCTGACTATTGATCCCGCCCAGATAATTAAAACGAAGACGTTAGCGGTAAAGGACATAGCAAAAATAGCGTCCACAATAGAATGGACATATAGAGAAAATGTAGTATTTAAAGCCAACTTGGCAATCTTTGATATCCTGGTTAGTAACAACTGGGAGCGGCCAATTTATTTCGGAACCAGTATCAGTACTGACAGCTATGTAGGTCTTGAGAAATACTTATATCTTGAAGGTTATGCCTACAGACTATTACCTGTTAAATCTTCTGTTCCTGATAAGGAATTTACAATGGAGGGACAGACCAACACTGACGTAATGTATGACAACATGATGCAAAAACTGGATTTCCAAGGTTTCAAATCTGCTAAATATCAAGATCCTGAGAGTAGAAGAATTGCCGGTATGACAGCAAAGTACATGAACAACCTCAGTGTAAATTTATTAGAAGAAGGGAAACCTGATAAAGCTAAGCAGCTGATGAATAAGGCTGTAAAGCAACTTCCTTATAAGATTTATTCAATTGAAGACACGCTGATAAAAGTTTATACAGTCAATAATCTATATGCTGTAAAAGAAAGTAAAACAGCCAATACGTTGGCGAGAAATACGGCAACATTTATAGGCGATGAACTATCCTATATCGCATCGCTGGATTCTAGAAGAAGAAATTCATATGGCAGGGAGATTCAAATTGGAGTGCAGGTACTGGCTAGCTTAGATAAGATGGCTACTGATAACCATCAGGCAGATCTAAGTATTTACCTAAAACAGATTCTTGAAAAGATACAGACTCAATTTGGATAATAACTTCAAAAGCAAAAAGCCTCCTGAATGTATTTCGGGAGGCTTTACATTATTTATTCGGTTGAGGTGTGGTACGAAGATAAGGCTTGATTACCTTATGACCTTTTGGAAACCTTTCCGGAATATCCTCAGTTTTAATACTGTTCATAACTACGACATCATCACCGTCATTCCAATCTGCAGGTGTTGCAACGCTGTACTTTGCAGTCAACTGTAAGGAATCAATAACTCTCAATACTTCATTGAAATTACGTCCAGTGGACGCAGGATAAGTTAGCATAAGTTTAACTTTTTTATCTGGAGAGATCACAAAAAGTGAACGAACGGTTAGCGTTTCCGAAGCGTTAGGATGAATCATATCATATAGATCAGCGATCTTCTTGTCTTCATCAGCAATGATCGGAAACTCTACATTTGTATTTTGAGTTTCATTAATATCCTTAATCCAGCCTTTATGAGACTCGGCAGAATCAACACTCAAAGCCAACACTTTAACGTTTCTTTTCTCAAATTCACCTTTAAGTAAAGCCGTTCTTCCAAGTTCGGTAGTACAAACAGGCGTATAATCCGCAGGATGCGAAAACAGAACGCCCCAGCTATCTCCTAGAAATTCGTAAAAATCAATATCTCCAATTGAAGTTTGTGCTTTAAAATTGGGAGCAGGATCCCCTATTCTTAAACTCATAATTTTATATTTTAGTTGTTAACGATAACAAATACAAAGTAAATAATAATGTCTACAATTTAAGTATACTTATGTTAAAATAATTGTTCCTGATTTGTAATATCTCCTTGGTCACTCAGGAATCTAATCTCTGGTATATTTGCACCAAGGTGTTTGTTGAATTGCTGGATAGTGTAATTTGCCAATATTGGTGTATCCTTCTCATCATGTTGATGGAGAAAAAAATACACCTTATTCAGGCCCTTGTCCAACCAGTTTTTTATTCGGAGAACCCATTCGTCTACTCGTGCAAAATCTGAAGCCTGATACGCCATTCCATTACCAACAAATCTTATAAATACTTCAGGGATCGTTAGTTCCATGTGAACGCAATCCCTTCTACCACTTGCATCAGTGATGATGGCACCTTTTTTAACCCTACTCAGCATCTCAAAAAGTTGTGCTCGGTATAAGGGATCTGAAAACCAGCTTTGATGTCTCAACTCTACAAAAACTTTCAAGTCTACAGGTAAAGTGCTCAAATAATTTTCAAGAATATCAAAGTTTGCCGGAGAGAAGTTATCCCCTAATTGAAGAAAGCAAGGGCCTAAGTATTCGCCAAATTCATAGATACTGGAAAGATATAGGTCTGTAGCTACATCGGCGTCCTTTAGCCGCTTAATATGACTTATAGTACGTGAAAACTTTGGGCAAAACAAAAAACCATTGCTTGCATTTTCATCCGCTTTAGCCTTCCATTTTCTAATGAGATCAGCCTTTGGAATACTGTAGAAAACTGCATTGAGTTCTATTGAATTGAAATGCTTGACATATTCGTCAAGAAAATTTGCCTCCTTAACTTTAGGCGGGTAGATCATATTCAACCACTCCTTTCTTCCCCATTTGGCACAACCGACGTAGAATTGAGGGTTCTTGTCAGTGATCAAGCCACCTAATGTTATACTGGTTTGAGCTCCATCTGGCGGTAAAGTAAAGTCAACACTGATTAGTTGTTCATCAGTTAATTTTCCAAAATCCATAGCCTAAATTTATAAATTATCTTCAAATATTTTTTAAAGATGTGAAGATATAATTCACACTATGATGGTTTGCACTTGACTTAGATACCCCGATTGTCACCGGGACAACGGTACATAATGTACGTTACTTATAAACTTTTACCATGAAGATAAAGTCCTGCATTTTCTCTGCCTGGCGGGTTTTAGTAAGCCCCTGTAATGAATTCTTCTTGTTGAACTTAACCTGTCCTCCTAAGGAATCATTAGGGATCATGTTAAGGATTTCTTGAATATATCTACTTTTTACTGCAAATGTTGCACCGTCAACTAGTTTTAATTTAGCTGTAATAACTCCGACAATGTTTCCATTCTGATCAAGTAGTGGGCCACCGCTATTTCCAGGATTTACATCGATAGACACTTGGTATTGCGTTGAGTCTGTTCCACTATATCCCGTTTTAGAACTCACGTAACCTTTAGCATACACCGCATCATCTTTAGGAAATCCTAATGTGTACACATCTTCGCCAATACCAATCCCATTTTGTTTTAAACGATATGGTAATGCAGGAAGCTTAAAAGACTCATCAATAATTTTGAGGATAGCAAGATCATATTGTGTATCTCGTCTATCAACTTTAACTTTATATTGGTTGCCTTGCGTATCTTGAACATAAACAGAATCTGCACCATCAACAACATGTAAATTTGTTAAGATATACCCGTTGGTTGTTAAAGCAAAACCTGTACCTCCGAAGTTGGCAGGTTTCAGATTTTTATTAACAGCGGTAGAGTTTATTTTTCTAATCAGGTTGTTATTGGAGTTTTTAAGAATTGCTAAATCGCGTTTTACAAGTTCTACACTACCAATTTGCTGTGTATTCTGCTGAATGGAATAAAGCATCACCAAAGTTAGAAGTATGAATGATGCGGCCACACCAATTGCTGCTCTGTTTTTACGCCATATATTAATGATGAAGGAAGGATGAGGACCTAATTTACGGCTAAGACCATCTACATCGATCTTCGAATGTGCCACATTCATTTTGCCCTTTAAATCAATCATCGCTGCATAATTTTTTAGCGATCCCAAGAAAGCCTTATGAGCTACAACCTTATGATCTACGCTGGGATCATTAGCACGCATTTGCTCAAAAGCCTGTAATTCGGCCTCATTAAGTTTACCAATTAGGTAATCTTCAATTATACTTTCTAAATTCATTTCGTTCCTCATCACCTTATGACTGAAAAAATAACTTTTTTAATCTCTGCAAGCATTTGTATTTTTGAGTTTTAGCGTTATCGGTATTAGTATAGCCAAACTTTTCAGATATGTCGTGCATCGATAAATTGTTTAAATAAAAATCCTGAATAATTGTTTTACATGGTTCTCCAAGATGAAGGAGGGCAGATTGCATTTTGTCAAATTGCTCCTCTTTTTGCTCATGATCATCAATATCAACGTCAGTAGCGATTATATCCTCAAAGTCTGAAACGTTATTGGTTTTTTTGCGTTGCTGGGCAAGCTTCTTTAACCAAATCCTTCTGCAAACTGAGTATATATAGGTTTTTAGTTTACTACTTAATTCAAAATCTCCGCTTTTAACTTTATTGTATAAAACAATAATTCCTTCCTGGTAAACATCCTTGGCATCATCTTCGTCACCGTTGTTATTCAGGATAAACTGTAGTATCATTGGGAAATAACCCACATACAACTTGTTTAGCGCATCATCCGAATTGTTTAAGATCCCTAAAACAACTTCTCTATCCGTTGGAACTGAACTGCTTAACTTATTACTCACCAATTAATACATTTAAACGTGAATGGTAACCCAATAATAAGGAAAATAATATTTTTATTTTTTTAAAACTCTTGGGTTACCTTTTAATATTTTAGGTATTAATCTGTAAAATTAATTAATTACTTTAAATAGAATCAAAATGAAAAATGCGTTTAAATTTGGCTTTTTAGCTTTAGCAATCACTTTGTCAGTAGCAGCTTGTAACTCAGAAAAATCTGGTGAGTCAACTGATACTTCATTGTCTGATACTGCCACAATCACTACTACTGTTGATACTAACATTACTGATTCAACTGTAAAAGATACTGCTATCACTGTAACTAAAGACACAACTAAATTGTAGTCTTAGTTTAACCAGTATAACAAAAAGAGCGTATCCAGCTATTGGATACGCTCTTTTTTTGTGCCAAAAATCTTACCTTTGCGGCTATCAAAACCAATCTCATGAATCTTTCTTCGCTACAAGCAATCTCCCCTATCGATGGTCGTTACAGAAATACCACTAAAGACCTCTCAAAGTACTTCTCGGAATATGCGCTAATAAAATATAGGGTATTTGTTGAAATCGAATACTTCATTGCCCTTTGCGAACAAGGACTCCCTGGGCTTAATAATTTCGATAAATCAAGCTATGCACAACTCAGATCAATTTATGGATCTTTTAATGAGTCAGATGCTCAGGAAGTAAAAGACACAGAAAAAGTCACTAACCACGATGTCAAAGCTGTAGAATATTTTTTAAAAAAGAAATTTGATGAGCTTGGGTTGACAACATATAAAGAATTTATCCACTTCGGCCTCACCTCTCAGGATATCAACAACACTGCTATTCCATACACTTTTAAATTATCATTAGAAGAGGTTTACTATCCAAACATTACGCTTCTTGTTCAAAAAATTAGGTCATTGGCATCTGATTGGAAAGATGTTCCACTTTTAGCGCATACACATGGACAGCCTGCATCTCCAACAAAGTTGGGTAAGGAATTTTTAGTTTTTGCAGAGCGGATTGAAGTTCAACTTAAAAATCTCAAAGCATTACCAAACAGTGCAAAGTTCGGCGGTGCGACCGGAAACTTCAATGCGCACCACATCGCTTATCCATCTATTAATTGGGTAGAATTCTCGAACAACTTCGTAAACGAAACATTAGGACTAGACCGTGCTCAACATACTACCCAAATTGAGCATTACGATCAATTTGCTGCGCAATGCGATGCTCTAAAAAGGATCAATAACATTATCATCGATATGGATCGGGATATCTGGGCCTACATATCTAAAAATTATTTTAAACAAAAAATTAAAGAGGGTGAAATAGGATCATCTGCAATGCCACATAAAGTTAACCCTATAGATTTCGAGAATGCTGAAGGAAATGCTGGTATGGCCAATGCTTCATTTGAATTTTTTGCAGCCAAACTTCCTATCAGCAGGTTGCAAAGAGACCTTACAGATTCAACTGTGCTCAGAAATATCGGAGTACCAATCGCCCATACCCTGATCGCAATAAATTCTACGTTACGTGGCCTGAACAAAATTCTTCTGAATGAGGACGCCATAAACGCAGATCTTGAAAATAACTGGGCCGTTGTAGCAGAAGCTATACAAACGATATTAAGAAGAGAAGCGTACCCTAATCCATACGAGGCGCTGAAAGATCTTACAAGAACCAATCAAAAGATAACGGCAACCACAATGGCAGACTTTATCGATGGACTGAATGTGACCGACGACCTTAAGTCTGAACTAAAAAATATCACTCCATTTAATTATACTGGGGTGTTTTAGTTAAATGACCTAAAACAGACACCCTCATGGTCAATTGAAGAATTGAATTAATTAATTTTGTATCAAATTAAAGGACAATGACTATTAACGTATATACAGAACAGACCCCTAATCCTGCCACAATGAAATTTATGGTCAATAAGCTATTGATCAACGGAAGTGAAGATTTTCCCACCAGAGAATCTGCTGAACAGTCTCCATTCGCTAAGGAATTGTTTAAGTTTAATTTCGTTAACGGCGTCTTCTTTGCAAGCAATTTCGTAACTATTACCAAAACTGAAGATGCAGAATGGGCTGATCTTGAACCTATCTTAAAAGAGTTTGTAAAAGGTGCTGTAGAATCTGAATATAAAATTAAAGAAGAAACCAGTGATGAAGTTGCGGCTTTTGAGGGTTCTGACCTGGAGATCAAAATCCAGCAAATTCTACACGATTATGTCCGCCCGGCTGTAGAGCAAGATGGTGGTGCAATTAGCTATAAGTCTTTTGATGAAGGTGTAGTTACTGTAGAACTTAGAGGTTCATGCAGCGGCTGTCCATCTTCCACTATCACTTTAAAATCAGGTATCCAAAACTTACTACAAAGAATGGTTCCTGAAGTGAAAGAAGTCGTATCAGAATCGTTATAGAAAATAAAAACTTAAGGTACATGGAAAGCTAGCATTTAAAATTGCCGGCTTTTTTTGTGTACATTGGATTAATAGTAGCTAAAGGGTTACCTTTAGCTGAAGTTAATAAAAGCTCTTAGTGAATATTCAGTAATATTGCAAAAAGCTTGGGTTTTGCTTTCCTCGTCGTCGATCCCTCTTCAATATATCCCAGGCTCCTCGTCGCTTCAGAGCCGACTAGAACACGATGAGATAGCGAATATAACCCCAATAGGAAATGTATAAAGCCAAAGCTCAGTCTGAGTTCAGTACCTCGTCAACCTGAGCTCACTGCTAACAGACTATAAGTTTGAGTTGAAGTGTTCCTCCATCATGTCAAGGATTTCTGTATGGATCAATCCATTTCCTGCTAAGATTTCCCGGGTTTGCAAGAATTCATCGCCTCCTGTAAAATTCGTCACTGAGCCACCGGCTTCCTGAACCAGGAATGCACCGGCTGCTACATCCCAGGAATTTAAGTTATACTCAAAAAATGCATCAAATCTTCCGCAGGCGACATAAGCCAAATCAACTGCAGCAGAACCAATCCTTCTTAATCCGTGGCATTTCTGCATTAAAGTAGAAAACAGTTGCATGTACTGGGGCTGCTTATCGAATTGGTAATATGGAAATCCGGTAGCAAGAAGGCATTCAGAAAGCGATGTTCTTTTGGAAACATGAATGGCTTTGTTATTTAAAAAGGCACCACCGCCTTTATAAGCTGAAAACATCTCTCCACGGTTAATCTCATAGACAACCCCAATAACGGGTTTTCCATCCTCGTATAATGAGATGCTAATTGCATATGTTGGGATTCCATGAATAAAGTTGGTTGTGCCGTCTAATGGATCAATGATCCAATCGAACACTTCGCCTTTGGTGTTAATCGTATCTTCCTCAGTAGTAAACCCAGCTTCCGGTAGTATCTTAGACAGGTTTTTCACAAGTAGTCTTTCTGCCTGTTTATCAACGTAAGAGACCAAGTCATTCAGACCCTTAAACTCTATTGAATCGGAATTAAAGCTTAAAGATTCTTTTCTGATAAAGTTTCCGGTTAGACGGGTAGTTGCGATAACTTTTGCACACAGTAGTTCGTAATCCAAGGCATCTAAATTTTAGTAACTGGCTAATTTTTCTTTGTTCTTAACTGCATTAATTACGAGAAGTAGGCCAGATAGAAATAATAAACTCGAAATTAACTCCGCCTGCGTAAATGGAATTCCTGCGACATTATAACGTGAGTTAACTCGGATTAGCTCCACGCAAAAACGTTCTACACCGTTCATCATAAGATAAATGCCGAACATCATTCCTGGTGATTTTAATAAATGGCGGATTTTCCATAGAATCAGAAATAGGATGAAGCAGACAATTACTTCATAGAGCGGTGTTGGGTAAACGGGCTGGGCAAGTTCACGACAAAATTTACCTACGCAATTTGCGATGGGTTCCCCCTCATTTGCAACGTTATTAGGATAAGTATAAGCCCAAAGCCAGTCTGGTAACCAAGTAAATGGCTTAGGGTTTAGGTTAGCAATACCCCAGTCACCATCTCCGGACATATGGCAACCTATCCTTCCAACGCTGTATGCGAGCATCATTCCAGGGCCACCAATGTCTAGCATATGCAGCGGTTTGATGCCATTTTTGTTAGCTATGTACAATACAGCTGCGCCACCGCAAATCAAGCCTCCGTAGAAAGTTAATCCGCTAAAGGACAATAAGCTTCCAATAGGGTCCTGTATAAACGTATCCCAGTGCTCCAGGTTATCAAATATCTTTGCACCTAGAAATCCCCAAACGGCAGCCCAAACGATGAGGTTTCCCATTAATTCATAAGGATGCTGCGTTACCTCTACTGTCTTAGGCGCAGGTAATTTATGTGCGTTTTTTTCTTTATAATCCCAGTAAACGAAAAGAGCGGCAAAGATAATTCCGCCAAAGAAATTACCTTTGAGGGATAGTAGAACTGTTTGGGCATCACTAACAAAGAGCTGATAGTTTAAAAGCGCGTAGACCAGCTTGTAGCCGATCAGGAACCCAAATATACCATTGCCAACAAGTTCTCCAGCACTCGCGGGTTGGCCAATAACTACTAATTTTCTGATTGAATGGAGTATCCCTAAAGCTTCCTTCCTTTTGAATTCCTGCGTAAAAGCCCAATATCCAGCCACGAAAGCAAGCGCAACAAAAACCCCGAAAGTATTGAATGGCAGAGGGACCTGAACACCAAAAATATATTCTATAAAATGAGATACTGTGGGAAACATACGGATAAAAATTTATGCGAATATATGATTAATGCGCTAAAAATTTTTCTGTTTCGGTAACTTCTACCTCGCCATCCGCAGTAAGTGAAACAAGATTTACGGTTTTAATTTCGTTAACCATCACTGGGTCATATTTGGCTTTTACTTTCACATAATTTTTAGTGAAACCATGCATAAAGCCATTCTTTTGATCATCTTCAAATAATACTTCTCCGATAGAGCCAAGTTGACCTTGATAAAACGCCCTACGCTTTTTATCTGATAAGATGTGCAGCATCTTGCTTCTATCTGCTCTGGCACTACCTGCAACAACACCTATCATCTCTGCTGCTTCAGTTTGGTCACGCTCAGAATAGGTAAATACATGTAGGTACGAGATGTCTAATCCATTAAGAAATTGATAGGTATCGAGAAAATCGGAATGTGTTTCACCAGGAAACCCAACAATTACATCTACTCCAATGCAGCAATTTGGCATGACTTCCTTGATTCTAGCAACACGCTCCGTATATAGATCCCGACGGTACCTTCGCTTCATCAATCCAAGAATCTTATCAGAGCCGGACTGCAGGGGAATATGGAAGTGTGGAACAAACCTTTTCGAAGCTGCTACAAATTCAATAATCTCATTACTCAACAAATTTGGTTCAATAGAAGAAATACGGATTCGCTCTATGCCTTCGACTTCGTCCAGGGCCTTAACAAGGTCAAAAAACTTATCTTCTCTGTTCCCATCCCTGATTCCGAAATCACCAAGATTCACCCCAGTTAAAACAATCTCTTTGACACCACTTAGTGCGATCTGTCTTGCCCTGTTTAGCACATTTTCTATGGTATCGCTTCTGCTTCCACCGCGCGCCAAGGGAATAGTACAATAAGTGCATGGATAGTCACAGCCGTCCTGAACTTTAAGAAAAGTCCTGGTTCGATCTCCGATAGAGTACGCTGCAATAAAATTATGGTTTACTTTCTCAATGTTCTGCTGGTGAACTATAGCTTTTGGTCGCTTCGTCAGATCAGAAATGTATTCGACAATCCTAAACTTTTCCGCTGCTCCCAACACCATATCCACGCCCTCAATGTCAGCAATTTCAGCAGGCTTCAATTGTGCATAACAACCTACTATGGTCACATATGCATTTGGAGCGTATTTTAACGCCTCCTTTACCACTTTTCGGCATTTCTTGTCAGCATGTTCAGTAACGGAACAAGTGTTAATCACATACACATCGGCCCCATCTGTGAAATCCACAACGGCATAGCCGGCATCCGTAAATAACCTCCCGATAGTTGAAGTTTCTGAAAAATTTAACTTACAACCTAATGTATAAAATGCAACTTTTCTCATTGAAAAGGCAAAGTTAAGAAGAATTTTGATAATAGTAGGACTAGCATCAAGTCGCTATTCATTCCAACGGTAAGCATCTTGCTCTAGGCCTGCCAGATCAATAATTCTACTTATTACAGTTTGTGCTACGTCTTCCAGATTTTTAGGGATGCTATAAAATGAAGGATTAGCTGGACAAATAATACCGCCAGCCTCAGTAACTACCTTCATATTGTTGATATGAATAAGGCTGAAAGGTGTATCCCGAACAACGGCTATCAATTTTCTACGTTCTTTAAGAATCACATCTGCGGCGCGTGAAATAAGGTCATTGGATATCCCATGTGCAATCCGTCCAAGCGTGCCCATCGAGCAGGGAATAATGATCATTGTATCGAACTTCGCAGATCCTGATGCAAATGGTGCATTGAAATCCATCTTCTGATAAAAGTCAAAAGGATAATTCTCGTATGCCGTATCTCCCAACTCAAAGCGCCAAACTCCTTTAGCATTGTCTGACATTACCACTCCGACTTTCTCAATTTGATCTGTTAGCTTCTTTAGATTATCGAATAGCACTTTGGCATATATTGACCCGCTTGCACCAGTAATAGCGACAATGATTTTCTTCTTTTTCATAGCGCCATAAAGATACGGAACGTTGCCAATAAAAAAGGGCCGAATATAAATATTCGACCCTACATCTACCTATGAAAAACATACCCCCTAAAGGGTAAGCTCAAATATAATTATCTTTTTTGATAAATGAAAGTTTAAAGGATCTTTTTTTAACGACTTAAATGTAGCTATTGGTTAAATACGAGAATTATACAGCCAAATTAGTATTGTGCGATATTGTCATAAATCCTAGTAAATAATTTAAAATTGTGTATTAATTAAAGATTTTCTATTTTTAGATTTCAGTAGCTAACCAAATCAAATGAAACCGCAACTTTTAAAAGTATCGAATAACCCGGTACATTCATTTAGTGTCAGACGTGATGAGGTTCCATACATTAATAACAGGTGGCATTATCATGCAGAAGTTGAGTTGATCTACTTTAAAAAAGGAAATGGCACTCAATTTATTGGCGATAGCATAAAAAGATTCAGCTCTGGAGATGTGCTATTAGTCGGGGCACATTTACCCCACTATTGGAGATTTGATGATGTTTATTTTAAAGAGGATAAGAAAACGAGTGCAGACGTCCTTGTGGTTCATTTTAACGAAAATTTCTGGGGAAATCAATTCCTTGCTCTTCCAGAAAACAAAATCCTAAAAACAATATTAGAAAAAGCACAGCGCGGAGTCCAGGTAAATGAGAAGTCAAAAAGACATATCGGCGACTTGATAGAATCCATTTTGCTTGCAGAGGGCACTAAAAAGATAATCAATCTGATGGAAGCACTTGCGGCAATAGAAAACTCATCCAATCTTACGCAGTTATCCTCTATGGGGTTTAAACATGATTTTGAAGACACCGAGAACGACAGGATCAATACCATTTACAATTACTCATTGGCAAATTTCAAGCGGAAGATCCAGATGGAAGAAATGGCCGGAGTGGCTAATATTAGTCCCAATTCTTTTTGCCGGTACTTTAAATCGAGAACCAGAAAGACTTATACTCAGTTTATTAGCGAGATCAGAGTAGGCCATGCCTGTAAGTTATTGATTGAGGACAATATGAATGTCAAGCAAATCTGTTATGAAAGTGGCTTTCATAATTTTGCAAGTTTTCACAAACATTTTAAAGTAATTACTGGAAAAAGCCCGCTGTCGTATCAGAAAATATATTTAAACAAAATATAATAGATCTTATCTACCCATCCAACCACCGTCCACAGTCATCACATGCCCATTCATATAGCTGGAGGCATCTGACGCTAAAAATACAACTGGTCCCTTGAAATCAGAAGGCTCTCCCCATCTTGCAGCAGGGATTCTTTCCATGATTGAGAAACTCCGATTCTCGTCTTCCCGCAAAGCAGTCGTATTATCTGTCGCGATATAACCTGGAGCTATAGCGTTAACATTAATGCCTTTAGCAGCCCATTCATTAGCAAAAGCTTTAGTTAGCTGTCCAATTGCTCCTTTACTAGCAGCATAACCCGGCACATTAATCCCCCCCTGAAAAGTCAGCAGCGAGGCTGTAAAGATAATTTTCCCTCTACCACGCTCAATCATCCCCTTCCCAATTTCCCTTGCCAAAATAAATGGAGCGGTCTGGTTGACTGCAATCACCTCATCCCAATATGCATCAGGATGATCCACAGCGGGCTTTCTTAATATAGTCCCAGCGTTATTTACCAAAATATCTATAATTGGATGTTCTTTTAAAAGCAACTCCGTAAATGAAAGCAAAGCAGGTCTATTACCGAAATTACATTGATAAGCATAAAACTTTCTCCCAAGTGAATTTACCTGAACCGAAACCTCGCTTCCTTCGAACTCTAGATTGGCAGAAACGCCAATTATGTCCGCTCCAGCTTCTGCTAAAGCTTCAGCCATCGCCTTCCCTATACCCCTCTTACAACCGGTGACTAATGCTGTTTTTCCTTTTAAACTGAAGAGATCTAAAACTGACATGGTATTAATTGATTTTTATCTCTAACGGAGAATTAATTGTGCTTTTATATAAATTCAAGTAACGGAACCACTCTTCAGCAGTGCTGATAGCTCCTGCTTTATTCCAGGCCGCTCCAGTGTAATAAATAACGGCTTCTCCATTTTTAGACATGGTTTCCTGCAGCAAATGCGTTTCTGTTTCTATACTTTTATTTGAAGGACTAAGCATAATTGTGCCTATTCCCAAGACCCCGTCCAGCCCGTGCTCTGGCTCCCAATAACCTAAAACTCCATTGTTATTAACAATTGAGGATATTGTTCCTTTTTCCTTTCTTTTTACGATACCTACGACCACTGGTAATAAGCCATTGCCATTGGAGAAAGAAAAGGTTGCTTCTACCCTATTAAGCTGAGAACCTGCATCCAAGCTAAATAGTTTAGTAACTTTTACCAGAGTACCCTCAACATCCCATTCATCGTATTCTAATTGAAAGCTAAAGCGTAAAGGTCCCTGGTCCAGTATTTTCCATTTTCTGTAGTTTTTAGGAAAGGCTATTTTTCCTTCAACATATGGAGCAACATCACCAGCACCAAGGGTGAATCCAACATGGTAATAATCAAGGCCATCACCATGATCTGCATGATAATCTCCAGACTTGTACCACTTGTTAAGGATTAGTTTATCAGTTCGCTTAGCCCAAACATCAATTCCGTACGCATTTTCATTTGTAGCCTCTAGCGCTTTACCATACATTCTAAAAGCAACTTTATCATTTTCCCATGCAAAATCATCCTTTCGTTCAGGAACATATCTACCAAAAACTTTTGGAGTCAAGGTAACGGGTTTTCCATCTACAACTTTCAGCTTTAGTACTTTTCCTGAAGAAATGGTAACCTGGACTAAAAGATTCTGGATAACAGTCAAACCCTTATATTCCAATTGGAATGGTAGTTCGATATTATCTGTTCCTAAAACTTTGAAGTTTTCAGACTTTATTCCCGGGTATTTTGAAACGATATCATTCCATTTAATGCTGACAATCTCCTGTAAACGAACTGACGGTGTTAACGGACTTTTAATTACTATCGTGAGGCCATGCTTTTTTTGAGCTATTGTTACAACATGGCTCAGCAACAAAACAATTAGCAGCGATAAATGCTTCTTCATAAAAATTATTTAAGATCAGATATTGCACAATGGTCCATATCCCCATAATCCAAATTCTCTCCCGCCATGCCCCATATAAAAGTATAATTACTGGTACCTGCGCCAGCATGAATCGACCAATTTGGCGAAATTATTGCCTGTTCGTTTTGCACCCAGATGTGTCTAGTTTCCTGGGGCTCACCCATAAAGTGACAAACACTTTGTCCAGTAGGGACTTCAAAATATAGATACACTTCCATCCGTCTGTCGTGGGTATGCGCTGGCATCGTGTTCCATACACTTCCAGTTTTCAGTTCAGTCATTCCCATTTGGAGCTGGCAGGTTTGAATTACACTATTTACCAATAATTTATTGATTATACGATGGTTAGCGGTCTCAAAAGTACCTAACACCACTACTTCGGCATCATTCCTAGTAACTTTTTTTGTAGGATATGCATGATGCGCTGGCGCAGAATTGATATAAAATTTCGCCGGATTAGCTGAATCTGTTGAACTGAAAAATACTTCTTTATTTTCTTTACCTAGGTACAACGCCTCTTTAAACGCCAAGTCAATGCTAAGTCCATCTACAATTACAGCACCTTCTCCACCAACGTTTATAATACCCATCTCCCGTCTTTCAAGAAAATAGTTTGCCTTAAGGTAATCAGGATTAGTGAGTCGTACGATATCTTTAACCGGCATGACTCCACCGGCAATGTACCTGTCGTAATGAGAAAGGGTCAAGTTAATTTTTTCGGACTCGAAAAGATTATTGATCAAAAAGTTCCTTCGCAGTAAGGACGTGTCCATTTGTTTCACTTCGTTTGGACTCACTGCGAATCTACTTTCTAACGTATTGCTCATTTTTTAGTCTTATTAGAATTTTTACCCACTGGCAAGCTAAACAATATTTGAGAACTTTAAAATACCAGCCTAAATACTAATGAAGCATTCCTGTAAAAAATCCACAATCATTTGGAAATAAATCAAACTTTTTAAGTTTTATACTTCTTATATTTACTGCATGACCGTCGGACTATTTGTACCCTGTTATATCGACCAATTCTATCCAAATGCTGCTATTGCCACCCTTAACCTTCTCCAGAAGTTAGGCGTAAATGTGGTTTACCCAACAAAGCAAACCTGCTGTGGACAACCAATGGCCAATTCGGGTTTTGAACATTTAACTAAAAGCTGTAACGAGCTCTTTATAGACAACTTTGCTGAATTTGATTACATCGTATCCCCTTCCGGAAGCTGCACATTGCACATCAAAGATCACCTTCATTCAGATAAGAGAGAGCCCGAAGCAACAGGGATTCGTAAGAAAGTTTATGAGCTCACAGAGTTTCTAACGGATATTTTGAAGGTAGAAAAGCTCAATGCTAGCTTCCCCCACAAGGTTGGTGTACACCAAAGTTGCCATGGACAGCGTGGACTAATGCTAGCACAAATGTCTGAATTAGTAGCCGCGCCGTTCTCCAAGCCCCTTCAATTATTAAATATGGTTGACGGTCTGGAGATAGTTCCCTTGAACAGACCTGATGAATGCTGTGGTTTTGGAGGTACCTTTTGCGTTGCTGAAGAAGCTGTATCAGTAAAAATGGGTAAAGATAGAGTTGAAGATCATTTAAACAATGGCGCTGAATTTATAACGGCAGCAGATATGTCTTGCCTTATGCACATGGAAGGCATCCTAAAAAGAAAACAGAGCAATGTAAAGGTCATTCACATCGCCGAAATATTAAATGCATCGCAATAAATGGGAACTACGACAAAAGACCACGCTGAGCTATCAGATATTTTCAATAAGGATGAAGACAGGGTAAACTGGCACGATGAAACGCTTTGGTTTGTAAGAGCCAAGCGGGATAAGGCTGCTCATAACATTCCTGAATGGGAAGACCTTCGGGAAAATGCCTCACAAATCAAGGATAATGTATTATCGAATCTGAGTCAATATCTGATTAGCTTTGAGGAAAAGGCTCAAAAGAATGGAATTATAGTCCATTGGGCAGCTGATGCTCAAGAGCATAATAAAATTGTACATCAAATATTGACTGATAACGGTATCAATCGAATCGTAAAAAGCAAGTCCATGCTTACGGAAGAATGCCACCTTAATGAGTACCTGGAGCACAATAACATCGAGGTAATTGATACGGATTTGGGAGAACGCATTGTTCAACTAGCTAAAGAAGCCCCCAGTCACATTGTGCTTCCATGTATTCACAAGAAAAAAGAAGAGATTGCTGAACTTTTCCATCAGCATCTCGGCACACCAAAGGGGGAATCCGATCCAATATTTTTAACAGCAGCAGCAAGAATTCATCTAAGGGAAAAGTTTATAACTCGTAAAGCTGCCCTGACAGGCGTTAACTTTGCTGTCGCAGAGACAGGAGAGTTTGTAGTTTGTACAAACGAAGGCAATGCAGACATGGGCGCTCATCTTGCCGATGTTCATATTGCCTCTATGGGCATAGAAAAGATCATTCCCAAACGCAAACACTTAGCAGTTTTTCTCCGCATCCTGACCAGGAGTGCTACCGGACAACCGATCACAACCTACTCCAGTCATTTTAAAAAGCCAAGACCCGGGCAACAAATGCACATTGTTTTAGTAGATAATGGCAGAACAACGCAGCTAAGCCGACCAGATTTCCGCAGTTCATTAAAGTGCATCCGTTGTGCCGCTTGTATGAACACTTGTCCAGTATATCGCAGAAGTGGTGGACATAGCTATCATACGGCAATTGCTGGGCCTATTGGATCCATACTTGCGCCAAATCTGGACATGAAGGAGTATGCTGATCTACCATTCGCCTCGACGCTTTGCGGATCCTGTTCAAATGTTTGTCCGGTTAAGATAAACATTCATGAACAGCTCTATAAATGGCGCCAGGTAATCGTTAAAGAAGGATATGTGGATCCCAAGAAAGCAATGGCAATGAAAGCAATGGAGTTCACGCTCTCGAACCCGGGTGTTTACAAAACTGCAGGCAAGGCAGGTCGTTGGTTTATGAAACATTTACCGTTTACCGTCAATAACAACATCAATTCTTGGTACAAGCAACGTGATATGCCCGAAGTACCGAAAGAATCTTTCGGCGAATGGTTTAAAAAGCAAAATGATGACAAGTAGAGAACGTATTTTAAATCTGGTAAAGGCAAATCAACCTGATTTCTTGGAGCTACCCGAGATTTTTCCATCATGGAAAACGGAGTCATCATTAACAGAATCATTCAGTGCAATTCTAAAGACTATTGGTGGTACGATAGTTCCGTTAAATAATCTTGAAGAAGTTGCACTATACATATCAGCACAGTTTGGCGAAAAATTCCGCATCATATCAACGCTACCGGAACTTGCTGATGTAACAGAATCTGATTGGAAAAATAAAGACCCACATAAATATGAAAACGTTGATCTTGCGATTATAAGTGCTCATTTTGGAGTAGCAGAGAATGCTGCTGTCTGGATTACAGAAGAGTTGATGCATCAGCGGGCAGTTCCATTTATCTGTCAGCAACTAGCAGTGGTTGTTTCCGCGAAAACATTGGTTCCTACGATGCACCATGCATACGATCTTATCGGCGAGGCAGACTATGGTTTTGGAACTTTCATAGCCGGTCCATCAAAAACAGCCGATATCGAACAGTCTTTAGTGCTAGGGGCCCATGGGCCAAAAAGTATGATCGCTTTTTTACTTCCTTAAACTGAAGTATTCTTCAGCATTGTAGTAACAAATATCACTGATTATTTTGCCTATCCATTTGTGGTCATCGGGCAACAATCCGCTTTCCATTTCCGAACCAAATAGATTACAAAGAATTCTTCTGAAATACTCGTGTCTTGAATACGATAAAAAGCTTCTTGAGTCCGTTAGCATTCCAATAAAATTACTTACAACTCCCATATTGGAGAGTGTATTTAATTGCTGCTCTATCCCATCTTTTTGATCTAAAAACCACCAACCGGAGCCAAATTGTATCTTACCCTTCGTGCCACCTTCGGCAAAATTACCTGTCATCGTTGCAAAAAGTTCGTTGTCTGCCGGATTGAGATTGTATACAACAGTCTTTGCCAACTGGTCTGTCATACTTAGGTTACCTAAAAAAGCAGACATCCGCTCTGCCTGTTTAAAATCGCCTATTGAATCATAGCCTGAATCCGCTCCTAGTTTGCTCAGCATCCCTAGATTGTTATTGCGTATAGCACCTAAATGAAACTGCTGAACCCAGCCTTTCTGATGGTACAATTTGCATAATGCCGTGAGTATATGACCAGCAAATGCATCTGGATTAGAGAAAGTAGCATTTTCACTTTTTAGAAATGAACGGAATTCTTGCTCTTCTTTCCCAGTTAGTTGTGTTTTTAGGGGCAAGGAAGATAGCCCATGATCTGAAATACTGCAATTATTTTGCTCAAAATAATTTAGCCGTTTAGCCAGGGCAATTAGCAAGGTATCAATATCCCTAATCTCTATCTCAGAGATACGGGAGAGTTTCAAAATATAATCACGAAAGCCCGGATTTCCGATCATTAGAGCCTTATCAGGCCTAAAAGAAGGCTTAACAACCACCTGAAAATTAGATTCCCTAATTGCAATGTGATGTTGGAGATCGTCGCATGGATCATCTGTGGTACCGACCATTTTCACATTGAAATGCATTAATAAACCCTGTGTAGAGAAAGCAGGTTCTTTGAGCAGTTCGTTACAAGATTCGTAAATACGCTCTGCAGAATTAGCATTAAGGTAATTATTGATCCCAAACGGATTCTTTAACTCCATATGTGTCCAGTGAAATAGTGGATTCCTAACGATTGAAGGTACAATTTTGGCCCAGGCCGCGAACTTATCTTTATCTAACGCTGATCCGGTAATATACTTTTCTTCGACACCCAACGCCCTCATTGCGCGCCACTTGTAATGATCGCCCCTTAACCAGATATCAGTTAAACTATTGAATTGTTTATTGGTCGCAATCTCATCGGGAGGCAGGTGATTGTGGTAGTCAATGATTGGCAAATGCTTTGCGTAGTCGTTGTAAAGCAATTCTGCAGTTTTATTAGTCAGCAGAAAATCTTCCGCGATTACGTTTCCTTCTTTCATACTAAATTCGCATTTATGATTCCAAATTCCAAACCTCTCAATTCGGCCAATCCTTTTAACCTTCCAATACCGGAATATCCCGGGTTGGTAATCTTACAAAGGTCATCGAGCATCTGGTGACCGTGGTCAGGCCGCATGGGCAAACTGATTTTTCGGCGCTGTTGAATCAAAAGCAATTCCTTTACTACTCCGTACATATCCACATCACCTTCCAGGTGGTTATCCTCATAAAAATCTCCATCTTCATTCCTCTTTGTGCTTCTCAAATGGATAAAGTGAATTCTGTCTCCAAATGCTTTCAGCATCTCAATAAGATTGTTATCTTTTCGAACACCGAATGATCCGGTACAAAAACACAAACCATTTGCTAGAGAAGGAACCTCATTAAACAGCCTTTGTAACATATCGGCAGTGCTCACAACTCTCGGCAAACCGAATATAGGATATGGTGGATCATCAGGATGAATAGCTAGCTTGATCCCAACAGCTTCTGCAACAGGTGTGACTTCCTTTAAAAACGAAATTAGATTACTACTTAACAGATTGGCATCTATGCCATCGTAAGTATTCAATGTTTCCTGAAACTGTTTGAGTGTAAAACTTTCTTCGCTTCCGGGGAGACCAGCAATGATATTTCTCTGAAGCAACAATTTTTGGGCTTCATTCATCTCATGATAACTTTTCTTACCACGTTCTAATTCCTCTGCAGTATAATCGCCAGTCGCACCTGGTCGTTGTAGCATAAAAACGTCAAAAGCTACTAATTCGGCCTTCTCGAACTTCAGTGCCTTAGCCCCCGTTGCCAGCTCAAAACTTAGGTTGGTTCTCGTCCAATCCAATACCGGCATAAAGTTGTAGGTCACCACTTTTATACCGCAAGATGCAAGATTTGAGATGGACAGCTTATAATTTTCAATATAAGCTTCAAAACCAGCCGCATGTGTCTTAATAGATTCGTGAACAGGAACACTCTCCACTACGTTCCATTCAAGCCCGGCCTCCTCAATCATCTGCTTACGTAGCTGAATTTCGCTTACAGTCCAGGCCGCGCCATTAGGAATATGGTGTAAAGCGGTTACCACTCCACTGCAACCAGCCTGTCTGATATCACATAATCTCACGGAATCCGAAGGACCGAACCACCGCATAGTTTGCGTCATGCTATAAATCTTCTTTACTTCGCTCATTCCATTATTCTACTTGTGCAAAAAAGCAGGACTAGATGTCCTGCTTCAGTATTTAAAGATAAAATATGTTTAATTGATTCCTGTCATTTATCGTCGAAAACGTTTGCGCCAAGTTTATATTATTTAACCTCGTATCTGAAAATCTGGCGACCTAAGATACCCTCTGCATTTATGCCTTCAACCAATACGCGATGTGTACCAAGTCCATCTGAATTAAAAAAGCTAAACTTCGCTTTCCCATCCACACCAGTCATAACGGAAGGATTCCAGTATAATGTCGACCTTAAATCCGCAACGCGGCTATCATTTCCGTCATTTTTGTAAACCGGAGAATAGAATTCCCTAACAATATTATAACCTCTAGGACTTATGTTAATTACATTAGGCGTGTAAGTTGTACGCAACATACCTACCCCTCTCCTGGTAGTAAATGAAAGTGCAGCTCCACCAATCATATTAATTAATGCCTGATTGGTACGTACAATATCTAACCGATCAATGTCAGCCGGATCTATTTGGAAGAAATCCTGACTCTCGCAAGGACTAATCGGTCGTCCATCGACCAGAATTTTCATGACCTCATTTCTACTAACAGCTACGAAAATCAGACCACATTCTTCGGAATCATCTTGTCTGAATTGAATATTCGGAACCCGGAATTTTAACCATTCCAAGAGATTCATAAAAGTTACATCACCTTGTTGAAACCTCACGGTCTGATCAGCATGGCCGTCCATAATCATGTCCAAACCGAATCTCCTCTTCTTTTTACCAGAAGTAATCTTCACTTCCTTCAGCTGCTGCGTACGACCTAACATTCCACGTTTTTGAATATCTTCCTCTTGCTTCTTGCTATTGTCAAAGGACGCTTGTAAGGTTTTGCGAAGGTCAGTATCCAAATCACCACGATTCGGATTAGGGGTCATTATTTCCTGTCGCACCTTATCTACTGAAATTTCAACATTTTTACTCCCTTTTTCACTTAGACCGCTCACCGTGAACTTGAGCTCATTAGTCATCAATAAATCGCTGAACTTGAAGCTACCTGTTGCATCTGTGATTTGTGTTCCTATCAACCCTAGCTTATTGTTCATTAGCACCACTTGTCCCCCTATTACCGGAAGTGCCTTTTTATTTAAAGTCACCAGTTTCCCTTTGATCTCGGATGTAAGCTTCTCCGCTTTAAATGGCAAGTTCATAGGATTTGTAGACATAATGTCTTTCCAGGTAAATCTTCTGTAGCCCTGAGTCATCATCAAAATATCCAAATTAGTTTTGGTATCAATTGAAGGATTGCTAAAATAATACCCCGGTTTTTCAATATATCCTTTAATGTCTGAGCTCAATAATATATGCGATAAAATACTTGACTCTTTAGTTTCATCAACTGGCACTGATGCTTCATTTATTACAGACACGGAAAAGTTACCTCTTAAAGGCGTACTTTTCTGATCTAAGGCCTCCAGCGTAATCTCAATTTTTTCCTTTTGAGCATATATTTGTTTAGGTGTAGAAAGCTTTAGATTCATTAGATCATTACTTTGCACAAAAGCAATTCTTTCATTAATTGGATCTCCAGCTGCAGAGAATAAAGTAAACTGTACTATTCCCGAAGGAAGTTCCTTAGCAGGGATCATTATAGAAAAAGCTGGTTTATTAAGAGGAATGGTACTAGCATAATGTACGCTTCCACCGGTTTGCGCCACCAGGCTTAATGATTGTCCCCCAGCTACTGCAGCTTTGCTTGCGTTTACCCTTACTAAAATAGTATCTGTTTCAGGATTATTAAAAACGCTCAATACGTAACCATTGTCAATTGCAGCAGGAAGCTTAATTATCTTTTCAGAGCCATCAGGATAAGTGACTTTTGCCTGGTAGCTCTTTCCAGTCTCAGGTTGCATTCTAAAGTACCCCATACCGAAATTAGCAGCTTCAAATTCAGCTACAGTAGTATTGGATTCATCAGTAACGATCCCTTTTACAGGAACTCCTAAGCCATGAGGTCCAGTTGCCTTAAAAGCTACCCGACTTCTTAGTCCATTAACAAGCGGTCCACTTTCAGGAAAAAATTGCACATCAGTTTGAGAAGAAACCGCTTTAACCGCGAAATCCTTCACAATAACTTCTTTATCAATAGTATTTATTTTGCTATGTATTACAGTACCATCTATTTTTCCTGATTTTCCGGGTTGTAATACCACTCGTATAATGCCCTCACCATCTGTTTTTTTTGACTGACTAGTAATCACCTCATAATTTTCCAACAAGTCATAATTAACACTCTTATTGATCATTGGCTCACCTTTGTCATTGGTGTAAGTCAACACAGCGGTTACCACATTCTTAGCGCCGTCTTTACTAAACTCATAGTCAATCTTAGCGAATACGGGGTTCGTAACAGAATTACCTATACTGAAGACTTTATCGTAATAATAGCTTGATCCAGCATTACGCATCCACTGGGTATAAGCTCTGATTCGGTAATTACCCTCCCTAAAACTGCTATCTGCAAGCACGAAATTGCCTTTACTCATCCCTGCAGTAACAGGAAGTTTCAATGCAGTAGCCAGGGAGTCTGACTCGGTAATGAGGTCAACAAACAAGGCGCCACTCATTGCAGACAATTGATGCTTGCTACCTATGGTAACATAAGCCTTAAACCAAATGGTGTCTCCAACCACGTAGTGAGGTTTATCAGTCTGTAAATAAACTTTTTCCTGAGGATTGGTGTCGTTCCACTTTTGCAACGCAGTTACAATGTTGTCTACAGGATCTACGCCTTTCTTAATAAAAGCGAATGAAATTAACGAAATAAGGGCTAATGCGAGAACTGAGCGTTTAAAATTCATAAAGAGAGAATAAGTGAATTGGTTAGAAGTATCTAATATAAAAGAAAAATAAACTATCTACCAACTATTTAATCGTAAAGATTTCCTTTAACACACCGCTAACTTTAACTATATCTTTCCTTTGGACAGCTGATTTTATTTTATAGGAGGTAACTAAACCGTTCTTTAAGGCAAAATCTGTACTATAATTCACCCTCTCCGGGAGTCGGTATGCTTTTCAGTTTGTCCTCCGATTCACCAAAGGCAGGGTTTTCTCCCGCTTTTTTGATCGAGCACTGTATTCCAGTTTCAATGGTCTTTTTTGTCCCAGACAAACAATGGCTGAAAAGCAAAACAATGCTGCAAGAGTTAAAGTCTTTTGAACATCATCGTATTCCAAACATTAGTTTGTAGCGCTAAAACTGTAAGACTTACCCGCCTGTGTTTTAAAGCTATATATAAAGTCCTTTCCAGATTCCTTTTTTGACAATATGTTGAAACCAGCCTGAACGGAATTTAATGTGCGGATCTGGCAATCATTTCCTGAAAGCGATTTGATGGTCAGCTTCGCCAACATGCCATTTTTCCATTCTAGGTCTGTGATTTCAAAATTACCGCGCGCAATCAACCCTTTGACGCTTCCGTCTGCCCAAGCTGTTGGCAGAGCAGGCAAGATCTGGAGATCACCAGTATGACTTTGAACAAGCATTTCTGAAACTCCAGCTGTGTATCCAAAATTCCCATCAATTTGAAAAGGGGGATGGGCGCACAACAAGTTAGCGTAGATTCCGCCACCTTCATTGTAATTTATGGCTGATCCACCTACTGGAGTGATAAAATTCTTCAAAATCAGGTAAGCATGATCGCCGTCCTGTAAACGTGCCCAGAAGTTCATCTTCCATGCCATCGACCAGCCGGTGGATGCATCGCCACGAGCCAGCAAGCTAGTCCTTGCAGCCTTTGCCAATTCAGGTGTGTTAATCGTCGTGATCTCTCTACCGGGATGCAAGCCAAATAGGTGTGAAACATGGCGGTGTGTATCTTTAGGATCATCCCGATCGGTTTCCCATTCTTGCAATTGTCCCCATTTACCAATTTTGGGTTTAAGCAAGTGTGTTCTCAAATCCGCAATATGATCTCTGTAAATTTTGTCAACTCCTAAAATATCCGCCGACTCAATGTAGTTTGTGAACAGATCATAAACAATCTGCTGATCATGACTGACTCCATCTTCTGTAGGTCCATGCTCTGGCGACCATCCCAATGGCGAAACTAAGGTCCCATCCGGTCTGCGCTTCAAGTGGTCATCCCAAAACTCAGAAACTTCTTTAATAATTGGGTAAGCAAAATTCTTTAAATAAGCTTTGTCCCTCGCGTAAGAATAGTGCTCCCAAAGGGCTTGAGCATACCAGGCGCTTCCAGGAGTATTCCACAGATAGCTTTCCCCTCCAAACAGATTACTTTCGGTTCTCAGCGTCCAGCCCCTAACACCAGGATATTCTTTTTGCGTATTGATTTTCCTAACTTCTCGTATTGCGTTAATATGATCTAGATAAGGTACAGCACATTCAGATAAATTGGTTGGCTCTGCCAACCAATAGTTCATCTGCAAGTTTATATTTGTATGGTAGTCACTTCCCCACGGTGGGTTATTAGTGTTGTTCCAAAGCCCCTGAAGATTGGCTGGTAAGCCACCTTTTCTGGAAGAACTGATTAATAGGTATCTGCCATATTGAAAGATCAACGATTCTAACTCCCGATCGGGTGTTTTCTTATAATTCTGCAATCTTTTGTAAGTCGGCATAGCTAGCGTTGCAGCACTGCTTTTACCAAGATCAAGAGTTACACGGGCAGATAACGACTTATAATCCTTAACATGGGCATCCATCAACACAGTAAACTGCTTTCCAGAAGCAGCTGCCAGAATCTTTTTATTTTTCGAGTCCGGTAATTCCCCTTTCCACTTTTTACTACGATCATTAAGGAAATCTGTACCCGCTGCAAGTAGAATGATAAAACTATCTGCATTTTCTATCCGCAGTTGGCTTCCTCTTTTTCCATCTGATTCGACTTTTACTGAACCGCCTTCCGTTTTCACCATTACATTGGCCTGATAAAGCATCCCATTATCAAGTTTACCACCTATCTGTAGTGTTTTTCCATCAGTACCAGAATTGTTTACCAGACCACCATGCGCATCTTTTAACGTCAGCACTCCTGAATAAGCGCCTTTCTTATCGGCAGTAAACCTCAGCACCATGACCTTATCCGGAAAGCTGCAAAAGTACTCCCGTTTATATTTTATGCCATTAGCGGTATAAGTTATCTGATGCAAAGAATTATTGAGATTAAGTTCCCGCTTGTAGTCGACCGGAGCAATTGAATCAACCTTCACAAAGTCGACATAGAGATCGCCAAAGGCCTGGTACATCCCACGTTCAGTTTCATTTCCGGTCCAAAGTGTATTGTCGTTAAATTGAATATGTTCTTTCTGCGTACCTCCAAAAATCATCCCTCCAATGCGACCGTTACCAATCGGATACGCATCTTCCATCCAGGTTTTAGCCGGACGATTATCCCATAATTTCAGGTGAGTTGTTGACGCTCCTGCCTGCTTCTCCTGGGCATTTAGCTGCAGTGCAATCAGAAAAAATAATCCTGAAAGAAAGTTGATTTTTCTTGTGTTCATATTTGGTAATTTTTGTGGTAATTAATTACCGGTCATTCGACGGATATTTCAAATGTAATGGCTTGAGATTATAATCCAATTTAAAAAACCTTAAATTGATGGATAGTTCTATGCTTTGAATATATTGCTTAATATTATGCTAAATAATTAGATGGCATTAATTAATAAAATCCCTGACCTATGAATAACCGTAGAGACTTTTTACAAAAGATTGGCGCTACTGCCTTAATGTTGCAGCTTGGGAATGCTAGCGCTGCATGGTCCAACACCCCCGGCGAATCAGAAGCACCTTATGAAGGACCAGTACTTCGCGTTGCAATTATGGGTCTGGGCAGCTATGGAACTAGAGTTGCCCAGGCCATGGAATCCTGCACCCGGGCAAAACTCGTTGGCTTGATTAGCGGTACGCCTTCAAAAATTAAAGATTGGCAGGAAAAATACAACATCCCGGATAAGAATTGCTATAACTATGAAACGTTCGATCAGGTAAAAAACAATCCTGATATCGATGCAATTTATGTAATTACCCCAAATGCGTTACATCACGATCAGGTCATCCGTGTCGCCAAAGCCGGAAAGCACGCCATCTGCGAGAAGCCAATGTCTTTAGACGCTAAAGAAGCACAGGAGATGATTGATGCCTGCAAAACAGCAAATGTTAAATTGTTAGTTGGATACAGAATGCACTTCGAGCCAAAGACGCTAGAGATTATCCGGATGAGAAAGGCTGGAGAATTCGGAAAGATCAAATTCTTTCAGGGTCTTTGCGGTTTCACTTCAGGTGACCCAAAACAATGGCGCTTAAATAAGCAACTCGCAGGTGGAGGCTCCATGATGGATATCGGCATTTACGCATTGAATGGAGCGAGGTATATGATAGGTGAAGAGCCAATTTGGGTTACCGCACAAGAAACAAAAACTGATCCGGTGAAGTTTAAAGAAGGTGTGGACGAAACCATTCAGTTCCAGCTTGGCTTCCCCAGTGGAGCAGTCGCCTCTTGCCTATCCACTTACAACATGAACAACCTTGACCGTTTCTTCCTTACAGGTGAAAAGGGCTTTGCAGAGCTATTGCCTTCTACCGGATATGGCCCCATCAAAGGCAGAACGCACAAAGGGGTTCTGAACCAGCCAGAACCAACGCACCAAACTGTACAAATGGAAGAGATGGCCCAGATCATTTTGGAGGGCAAGGTACCTGTAGTTCCTATAGACGGTGTGGAGGCATTGAAAGACATGAAAATTATCGATGCAATCTATTTGGCCGTAAAGACAGGAAAGAAAGTTGTTTTAAAAGGCTAACAGATTCTAATCAATTTGTAAATCATACTTCAGGAGTAAACCAGCAAGTCCGTTTGTAGAAAAGCGGGCTATTTTTTATGCGGAGGGCTATTTTAGCACATTCGTTATTCTGAACCAACGCTTTAACTCCGTTTAATTAAAAAAACTTTATAATTAGAACAAAGGATATATCTTTGAGCTCAAATTTTTACAAAATATTTTATGGCAAAGGCTTCAGACATCAAAACTGGTAATATTTTACGTTTCAACGGAGAATTGGTTACCGTTACAGAAATCCTACACCGTACACCGGGTAAAGGTGGCGCTTTTTATTTAGGTAAATTCCGTAACATTAAGTCAGGCAAAATAGTAGAAGCCCGCTTAGCAACCGATGAACAGGTAGAAATTTGCCGCGTCGAAACCAATGATTACCAATATCTATATGATGAAGGTGATTATTTCGTGGTAATGGATAACATTACATTCGACCAGTTCAATATTCCAAAAGCGCTATTCGGCCCTGCAGCCAAATTTCTAAAAGAAGGAATGGATGTTGTTGTTTCTTTGGAAAGCGAAGAACCGATCATGGCACAAGCACCTAATTTTGTTGACCTGGAAATCACCTATGCTGAACCAGCTGTTAAAGGTGACACCTCATCTGGCGCGCAAAAATACGCGACAACTGAAAATGGTATAGAAATCAAAGTGCCTTTGTTTGTAAACGTAGGTGACAAGATAAAAGTCGATACCCGCACAGGCGAATACATAGAGCGCGTCAAATAATTCAAATTAACAATTTGTTACCGCTGCCCTAAGCTGCAAACTTAGGGCAGCTATAGTTTCCATCAGGCTCTTAGAACTCTCAATTTCCTTAGGCGAAAAGCATTTCATATTTCCAGGATCAAAAGAAGCTGCATTTTTCGTAGCAAAATCTATATTCGCTAATGCCTCATTAAGGATCGGTTGTATCGATTCCGTATTGCCCGGCAGCAAACTAATATTTAGCGCGGTCGTCATCGCGTTGATCCTATAACTCATCACCTGTATTTCATAGAGCATCTGAATATTTATCCGCTTCCGCTGAGGTTCTTGTAGAACATGCTGGATGGCTTCAGAAAATCCAGCAAGAGTATTATCGGCTATTTTTCTCGCCAACTTTGTAGAAACATCCAGTTTCTTTATTCCTGATTTCGAGGCTAAAACTGTTTCGAGATATTGATAGTTCCCAGACAACAACCTGGCAAGCACCGGCTTCAAAGTATCGCTTTCCCATATTGGAAAAAGGTACGCCGCTGCGAATGCTATCGCACAGCCAAGAATTGTAAATAGACTTCTTTCCAACAATATCTCAGTGGAATAGCTCTGCAGGACACTAAGCGCAATTAAGGCACTCGGTGTAATGCAAAATACACTGATTGCATATCTGGGGCGATTGAAAGTAAAAAATCCAGTTAAAAAGATCGCCGACAGTATTAAAAGAATAAAACTATTCTTAATCAAAAGCAACATTGCCATACCCACGACAATGCCGATAAAAGTCCCTACGAGTCTTTGTATGTTCCTATTCCAGCTGACTGAAAACCTTGGTTTCGCTATCACCACAACTGTTAGCAAAACCCAATAATTATACTTAGCGTTAGGAAAAGCGAAGCCAATAAGGCAGGCGGCAAGACAAAGAATTGACAGTCTTAATGAAAATCTAACTGTCGGGGAGCTCAACGTAAGTTTACTAACGATACGATCAAATGTTGCAGGAGGTGCAACAAAATCACTGAACTTGATTTTCGCAAATTGATCTTCAGCCTCAGAATCGTTAACCTGATGAACGTAGATCCCTACTTGCTTTAGGTTCAATTTGATATTTAGTATAGTTTCCCTGTCACTACTTTTGCAAGCATTAGCGGCATTCTCCAGATTTTTTAATAGATCTTCATACGACCTATTCGCAGTTATCGATCTTTTGGAACGCTGTAGATAACTCACACTCAATTTCTTCAAATCTGATGCGAGGTATTCAATTAATACAATTACCGTCTCCAATACACCTGTGCCAGCGAAACGCCGGCGCAAATCATCGTAGTTATAATGTATCGCAGTTACCTGCTCATAAAGTGAAAAGGTACTATTGACAATATTTAGCAAGCGCCTCCCCTTGGCATTTGTTGGCTCCATTGCGTGCTTATCTGTAAGCAATAAGTTTCTTATCAGTTCCTGTTTCTCAAAAACCTGCTGATGCTGAAATATAGTTTCCTGGTAGCATTCCTGAAGATTGGTTGAGGGATCGTAGAACTTTGCTTTTGTAAGCAAAAAACTAGCTGTTGCCGACAAACATTCATGAATCGCCTGATGGGTTGACCTGAAAGGTAATATGGCGGTCTGAATCAAACTTACAGTGTAATACCATGCTCCCCCGGCCATTATCATCAGACTAAAAAACAGGTTGTCTCCAGGATGCAAACCCAACACGAAAACTGCAAGGATGATACACATAGTACCTACTACTGATTCGCGAGTTCCAAGGGCGCTCATCATCGCGTAGATGAACGTGAGGAAAAAAATACAAAAAGCAGTGAGCCACTGACTGGAAAAAGATAGGCCGACAAGGAAAGTTGTGATAAAAAACAGAACAACACTTAACAATGCTGTTTTAAGCTTGGCTGTTCTGTGACCTGGGAGATCTGTGAGACTGATAACTAAAGCCCCTAGTCCAATTCCAATAGCAGCTTGCTTATATCCCAGCATGAAAAACAGCGCAACCGGAGAAACAACACATAACGTATTTCGCAACGCATCTTTAAAATATTCCCCGTAAAAAAATTCAATGAGTAATGATCGTAACTGGTCAATTTTATTCACTTGCGCAATTTACCTGAATTTCCCTAATTGTTCTGTCATTTAAAGGCTACTTAAGCGATAAGAATAATAAGCAAGATTTTGCCGCATTTGAGCAAATATTTGTAGATTCATTGTATGAAAAAAAGGCTACTCATCTATGCTATAACCCTCCTTTTAACTGCTCCAACAACGCTCTTTGCTCAACGTAAATATTACTTTACCAAAGCGCTTACGCTACGTACCAGCCTGAAGTACGGCAGAGAAGCAATCTACACAGATCCAGTCGTCTATGCGCTATATACCAACACACTTACCCCAGCAATTGAAGGGAGTAATTTTGGAAAGGATAAGGACGGAAAGGAGATCAGCTGGACAACAATAATGAGCGATACTGCTGGACAGTTTAGGGCTCGCGGCGGCACTGGCAGTTACGTTTATTTGGAATATATGTCTTCCAAATCTGAGTCCGCCATATTAAATATCGTTGGAAATGCTGCTGTATTTATAAACGGTCAACCACACATGGGAGACCCATATGCTGCTGGTTGGATGAACATTCCGATCCAATTAAAGCAAGGAAAGAATCAGTTTTTAGTCAGAGGCCTTTTTACTCAGGCAATGTTAACCTTCCCGACCAAAAAGATTTCATTAGACTTAAGAGATGCCACCCTCCCGAGCATTGCGCTCCCTTTGACCAGCCAGAAACTCCAGGCAGCTGTAGTTGTTGTCAACACCTCTCCTAACATTTTAAAAGACCTCAAGATCAAGAGCAGCCTCCAAGGTAAAGAATGTACAACTTCCTTGCCTCCAATTCCAGGCTATGCAACCAGGAAAGTTTACTTTAGTTTTGACCCACAACAAGTGACGGTTAAGGCGCAGAACGAATGCAAATTAACGCTATCATTAAATGGGAAAGTACTAGACGAGCAAATCCTGAAGATTGAAAGCGTAGAGAAAGGTGACAAATACAGTAAAACCTTCATCAGCGGTATCGATGGAAGTCTGCAATATTACGCTATAGCACCTCAAATTGGCGGCGAACGCAAAAGTGGTTCCTTGTTCTTTTCTGTGCATGGTGCAGGTGTGGAAGCAATTGGACAAGCCAGAGCCTATAAATCGAAAGACTGGGGCACTTTGGTTGCGCCAACCAATAGGCGACCCAGAGGATTCAATTGGGAAGATTGGGGTAGATTAGATGCACTTGAAGTGCTGGCACTTGCAAAAAAAGATTTGCAACCTGATCCGGAGCGCATCTATTTAACTGGTCATTCCATGGGTGGCCATGGGACATGGTTTCTGGGTGCTACCTATCCGGATAAATGGGCTGCCATGGCTCCTTGCGCAGGATATCCGACTTTAAAAGGATATGGCTCGGCAGATGGCCTCATTCCCGATACCAGTTCATCAGCCGTTGGGCAGGTGCTGCTACGTAGCAGCAATCAAAGTGATGTACCAAAGCTAGCCTATAACTATAAACAACTAGGCGTTTACATTTTGCATGGAGATGCAGATGAAACCGTTTCTGTGAATTATGCCCGACAAATGAAAACGCAGCTTGCAAGTTTCCATGCAGATATGAGTTATTATGAATATCCTGGTGGCTCACATTGGTATGGAGATCAAAGCGTAGACTGGCAACCACTGTTTGATTTCTTTAAATGGCACACCATTCCCGTATCAAAGGCCACAAATGTGATTGACTTTACGACAGCGAGTCCGGGTATTTCGGCTTCCAATCATTGGATCAGCATCCATCAACAGCAGGTACCCTTAAAATATAGTCGGGTGCAACTTACCAGAAATCTAGAGACGGGAACAATAAAGGGTAGCCTCGATAATGTAGCGCTACTAAAACTGAATTTGTCGGATTTCGCTAAAGAAAAAACCATCACCATTACCCTGGATAGCTTGTCTCCTATTGAATATAAGGTCACTGAAAGCAACGACAGCCTATTTCTTGAAAAGCAAGCAAATAGCTGGAAGATTGTTAAAGCGCCTGGATTAGAAGTGAAAGGTCCACACCGCTACGGAACATTTAAGGAAGGCTTTAATAAGAACATGCTTTATGTCTATGGTACGGGTGGTTCCAAAGCCGAGCAGGAATGGAGTATGGCAAAGGCGAATTTTGATGCCGAAAGCTGGTATTACCGGGGTAATGGGGCTATAGATATTATTGAAGACAATGCATATTCCCGCAGCAAGTATCCAAATCGAAATGTGGTTTTGATTGGGAATTCCAATACCAATTCTGCCTGGAAAACGTTACTCTCAGACTGTCCAGTTAAGGTTGGTAAAGACGAGGCAAGTATTGGCAATAAGAACTGGAAAGGTGATGATCTAGCAGCCTACTTTATCTGGCCGATTTCCGGAACAGCTGCAAATACAGTTTCCGTAATCACCGGAACCGGTTTGCCAGGAATGAATGCAGCAAATGCCAATCAGTATTTTGCAGGGGGTAGCGGCTTTCCCGACATCATGCTCTTCCGACTAAAAATGTTGCAATCTGGCGTAGACCAAGTTGAATATGCTGATTTTTACGACAACAACTGGGAAATAAATAGATAGAAAACGAATCCATAAAATGAAAGTCATGATTTTTATACTATTTGCATTATTGCAGAATAACTCGGATCAAAGAGTATTAGACGTTTATGCCATTAACAAATCTGATAAACTATTTCAGGAGCAGCTGAAGGTGTTAGCTTCAGATCCAAAAGGAATTAAAGTCAGGGATATCAGTATAAAAGAACATTTTGGTAGTACGGCCTTCAAGATCACCCTCACCGGTAAAGACGGCACCAAGAAGCTCAGCTCTAAGTCAGTGCTAACACTCAAAAAGCTCTATGATACCATAGATGCAATGCCAATGAGGAAAGCGGAAATGAAGCACTAATTCACCAGGGAGAAGTTATTTGTAGCGTAGGCGATGAGCTGATCATCAAAAGTTGGAAATATTGATCGACATATCAACTTCCTTTCGAGATGATCAGCTTTAAGCACAACCTACAAAATCTTTACTTCAAATCGAACCTGTCCAGGTTCATCACTTTAGTCCATGCAGCTGTGAAATCCTTCACAAACTTGTCATGCGCATCTGCGCCGGCATAGAGCTCTGCAATAGCCCTTAGTTCTGCATGGGAACCAAACACAAGATCTGCGCGGGATGCTGTCCATTTCGGCTGACCGCTAATGCGATCCGTTCCAAGATAGCCTTCCTTATCATCTGATGTCGATTTCCAGACAGTGTTCATATCAAGCAGATTGACAAAGAAATCATTGCTAAGCTTGCCAGGTTGCTGTGTAAACACCCCATTTTTTGACCCGTCTGCGTTGATATCCAATACACGTAACCCACCCAACAATACGGTCAATTCCGGAGCGGTTAACGTAAGCAGATGGGCCTGATCAACCAATAATTCTTCTGTTGAAACGGAGAACTTTAATCGGCGATAATTACGGAAACCATCAGCGATCGGTTGCAGATAACTGAACGATTCTACATCTGTTTGCTCTTGCGAAGCATCCATCCTACCTGGTGTAAAAATAACACTAGCAGCGTGCCCTGCATCATAAAATGCCTTCTCGACCGCTGCAGTGCCAGCCAACACGATCAAATCTGCGAGCGAGATTTTTTTACCAGTTGCATTTAAACCGTTAAAGTCAGCCTGAATACCTTCCAGTACTTTTAAAACTTTCTGTAGCTGTGCTGGCTTATTAACCTGCCAATCCTTTTGCGGAGCAAGACGAATTCTAGCACCATTGGCGCCACCACGTTTATCTGAGCCACGGAAAGTAGACGCCGAAGCCCAAGCAGTAGAAACCAGTTCTGAAACAGTCAAACCCGATGATAACACTTTTGATTTCAACGTAGCAATGTCAGATTCATCTACCAAAGGGTGATCTACAGCTGGTATTGGATCTTGCCAGATCAATACTTCCTGCGGAACATCCGCACCTAAATACAGCTCGCGTGGCCCCATATCACGATGTGTTAATTTAAACCATGCTCTAGCGAAAGCATCAGCAAATTGATCCGGATTTTGTAAGAAATGTCTGGAAATCTTTTCATATGCAGGGTCGGCCCGCAGTGCGATATCAGTTGTAAGCATTGTCGGAAGGTGCTTTTTATTGGCATCAAAAGCATCCGGAATAATTTCACCCGCATCTTTTGCCACCCATTGTTGCGCACCTCCAGGACTCTGAGTCAATTCCCATTCAAAACCCAGTAAATTCTCGAAATAGTTATTGCTCCATTGTGTAGGCGTTGTTGTCCAGGTTACTTCCAAACCGCTTGTAATGGCATCTGAACCTTTACCCGAACCAAAACTATTACTCCATCCAAACCCCTGCGAAGCGATATCCTCTGCCTCTGGCTCGTTACCAACATGATCTGAAGGCGCTGCACCATGAGTTTTACCGAATGTATGTCCGCCGGCGATCAAGGCAACTGTTTCCTCGTCATCCATAGCCATGCGACCGAAAGTATCGCGGATATCTTTTGCAGAGGCAATTGGATCGGGATTTCCGTCTGGACCTTCAGGATTTACGTAAATTAATCCCATTTGTACAGCAGCAAGGGGATTTTCTAAATCTCTGGAATGGATCTTGCCATCGGCATCGTCATCAGATACCAACACGCCATGATCTTTAGGCACCCCATCAGAACCATGTCTGTATCTCAAATCACCACCTAACCAAGTAGTTTCTGAACCCCAGTAAACGGATTCATCTGCTTCCCAGGCATCCTGACGACCACCTGCGAAACCAAAGGTTTTGAAGCCCATAGATTCCAGGGCAATATTGCCGGCAAGGATCATTAAATCTGCCCAGGAAATTTTACGACCATATTTTTGTTTGATTGGCCAAAGTAATCTTCTTGCTTTATCCAGACTCACGTTATCGGGCCAGCTGTTAAGCGGTGCAAAACGTTGAAGACCTGCACCTGCCCCACCACGACCATCACCCACGCGATAAGTACCTGCACTGTGCCATGCCATGCGAATAAATAATCCTCCATAGTGACCAAAATCTGCTGGCCACCAGTCTTGAGAATCCGTCATGAGGGCATGAAGGTCGGCTTTTACAGCTTCCAAATCGAGACTATTGAAAGCATCAACATAGTTAAAATCTTTGTCCATTGGATTAGACAAAGATGAATTCTGACGTAAAATATTAAGTTTCAATTGTTTTGGCCACCAGTCGTTATTTCTGGTACCGCCGCCACCGACATTGGCCTTCAAAGCTCCATGATTTACAGGACATTTACTGATATCGTTTGAATTGTTTTCCATGCTAATAAGTTTTAGTTCTCGTTTAATACGCCAGACGGGTTTATCAATGGCTGTTACATATAGCTATAAATTTAAGGTATTAAATTATGGAAACACAATCATTTAATTCTATGAAATGATAGCTAAAATCTATAACAGGTTTGTACGATCAATAATCTTATGAACGAAAAATGTTTTGGTCGATATGGAGTTACCTCGGAAGAGTTTTAGGTAGTTTTGAATACGTACTTCAAGTATGTTTCCTATGTCTTTTCCGGTAGCAAACATATTGCTAACACGAAGCCGAGACATAGCTGGGAAAACGCCATATCAACCAGTAACATGCTTCGGGGCAAAATTATTTAATTTATTTTCAGTAGACAAACAGCTTAATTTTTGGGAATAAAAATTGCTTGTAAATAGGCTGATGTGCCAATTATCAGTAGATATAAGATGATTTAAGAACCAACACTAAATGTATCGTTATTCTGTGGATTACGATTTCTGTTTTCTGATTCAAAAACAGTATCAATAGTTTGGGCTGTCTTGTTTTTAGAAGCTGCCACAGCGAGTTCGTCGCAGCGCTCATTTTCAGGATGATTGTTGTGACCTTTTACCCAAACAAATTTGACGTTGTGCAATTTGTGTACGTTCAGGAACATCAACCATAGATCTTTGTTCTTTTTCCCTTTGAAGCCAGTTTTTAGCCAGCCGAAGACCCATTTCTTCTCCACAGAATCTATGACGTATTTTGAATCGGAGAAAATGGTTACCTCCTGCCCAGGTGTTTTCAGGGCCGTTAATCCAACAATGGTTGCCAATAGTTCCATCCTATTATTGGTAGTCATACGGAAACCTGCGCTGAGTTCCTTGTAGTGATTTCCTGACCTCAAGATCACTCCATAACCCCCGGGTCCGGGATTTCCACTAGCAGCTCCATCAGTATATATCTCGATCATACAGTGGCAAATCTATGTTTTTAACGCCAATAAGCAATTTAAGGGATAGAATTTCTATCCCCCTGTAAATTCAAAAGGTTGAGATTGAAAGGATTAAAAGATAATGCGTGTGAAACTTTAATATTATTTGATTAAAATATTTTAAATCGTACTTTTGTAGCGTTGAAAAACACATGGTGGTTTTAGCTCAGTTGGTTAGAGCATCGGTTTGTGGTACCGAGGGTCGTGGGTTCGAGCCCCATATTCCACCCATCGTTGGGGAAAAGAATCTTTTAAAGATACTTTTCCCCTTTTTTTTGTCTCTGTAACTCTTTGTTTTTTAGGTATGTTATCGCGGCAATGCTGTTGAGATTTGTAGTTTGATACTCATCTTTGCCATAAATCAACATTCCATTAAAAATTATCTTCACTAGGTGTCTTTTGTCCTCAAAGTAGGTTATCAACCAGAAGTGCTTTCTAACAAAGATACGCTCAATCAATTATTTGCCAGAAGCAGATAACTGCTTTTCAAGCATCATTCAAAATGGATAAGTATACAAAGCAAACGTGCTGAACTTTTGTTTGAAAGATATCCAGAAATGAAGATGCTTATGATCTATTTTTAGGGCTGGGGGATATCTTTAAAGTCTGCAAGAGTAAATAACAGGCCTTTAAAAAACTCGTAATATGGTACAAGCGGGTTGAGGGATTGAAGCTTTCCGGACGGTGGCCAGATCAATACAATTACATTACCTTTCAATATTAAACTTCTTCATCAATAGAAGCATAAATGCATTGGCTGAATCTTTCAATGCTAAAGTCAAAGCGTACAGAGCTACCCCCATAGGGTTAGAGACATCAATTTCTTTCTTTTCAAATTATCAAAAATCTATGCTTAAATCCTTCCTCCCAAGAATTCCGCTTGATCCTTAATCACTGCTCCACAGCATTTGGCCTTGATTATGTGATTTTTATTCCATTCCTTCAAAGCAGGACGCGTTAGTAAAATTATTGGTACAAGTAACCTCGGCCTTTGGCGGTATGAAAAGCTAGGCTGGAGATAAAAAACTTCGTATTGAAGGCAATGTAAATAGCCTATTGGTTTGCACCATCAGTCAATTATTTTTGAGAAGGTTTTAAGGCGTGTAACTTGTCTTTGCTCACAGTTTCTATCTTTACGTTCTCGCCTTTAAAATCAACGGAAGTGACTGCACTTTCCTCTATTAATGCGTCATACGAATTAGTATTAGGAATGGTACTTCCGTCTACTATTAGACCTTTTTGTTTCCAATTTGTTATTTTTCTACGTTTATAAAAATCTTCGAGACTAATAAGCTTAACATTCGGGTTTAGTGTTACAACAGCAACTACTAAGTTTTCTGAATTTGGGAATCTTTTTGTTGTAGCCTGAGAACTCAAAAAGTCAAAACTTTTTACACTAGAAAATGGCGCAATTAAGGCGTGAGTTATAACCTCATTCGAAGAATCAGACCTTACAATAAAAACGGCCGTAACTTTCTCTTTTGCCGATTGAGCAAACGACATGCTGGGTAGTAAAAACACCGAAATTAGAATTATAATTTTTGTTTTCATGATTATTTAGAATTATAGAGTGATATTGCTTATGTGCCTAATTGCACTATTATCTCATACCTGTTATTTCCTGGACGCTTGTAAGTGCAGTAGAACTATCTACTTGGTAGCTTCCTAATTGCGGATCAAAATATTACATGATTCCCCAGTGGCTTTATAAATGGTTAATGAGCTTATTATTAATAAAGATAACTAATATTTGATGAAGCCGGATATACAGCCATAAAGGCAATCCCATATTCTTCATGGCTACATTTTAACGTTAAGTTGTAACTAAAATTTACTACTTTAACCGAAAAATATACTTAAACAAGTATCTGCTCTCATGAAGAATACTTCCCTCCTACTATTCCTTTGCTTTGTTGCAACCTCTTTTTCCTATGGTCAAAATACCGCCTCAATAAAAGGTATCATTACCGATTCACTAACTAAAAAGCCTCTTGCCTTTTCAACTGTAGCGGTGGTAAATTCGAAAGACACTTCCCTTGTATCTTACACGGTTACTAAAGACGATGGCAGTTTCCAGCTCTCACGACTTCCTATTTCAAGAGCTTTGAAGCTGATTGTTACCTATGTAGGTTATAATACTTACCGTAAAGACCTGGATCTAAACTCCGGTGTGCTCGACTTTGGTGCCATCAATTTAAATGGCAGAAGCTTGGATGAGGTTATAATTGCGGGTGCAAGATCGCCTGTGACGGTAAAAAAAGACACGATTGAGTTTAATGCCGAAGCCTTCAAGACTCGTCCGAATGCCGCGGTCGAGGAATTACTTAGACTGCTGCCGGGTGTGCAGGTAAATAACAACGGAGAAATACTGGTTAACGGTCGAGGTACCAGCAGAATTCTTATTGATGGAAAAGAGTTCTTTGGTACAAATCAATTGATAGCACTTAAAAACCTCGATGCGGAGATGATTGATAAGATTCAAGTGTATCTGGACAGGGAAAATGATCCTGACAAGCGGGTCAATGAGATCAATTTGCAGAACGTCATCAACCTGAAGTTAAAAAACGCTGTAAAGAAAAGTACCATAGGCAGGTTTGCAGGCGGTATTGGGTCCCGAGAACGCTATGAAGCCAGCGGGATCCTGAGCAGCTTCAGGGATACGCTGCAATTCAGCGTTATGGGAAATGGCAACAATTTAAACAGCACGGGCTTTAGTAGCGACGAACTATACAGCATGGGCGGATTTAATAGGTCGGGCACAGATCAAATAGATAATGGCAATTTCGGTGGACAGCAGTCGGGCGGCCTTACCAATGTAAAATCGGGCGGTATGAACATAAATAATGATTACGGGAAAGTGCTGAAACTGAACCTCGCTTACTTTTATGGCAACACCATTCAGACCAATGAAACCAGGAACCTGAACGAACAATCTTTAAATAACACCATTATTTCTTCCCTTCGTACCGATGAATACCGAAGAAATTCTACGAGCCATTCGATTGGTGGATTGGTAGAATGGAAGCCAGACACGAATACTACAATCCGCTACCGACCCAGCCTGACCTTTTCTCCTGGAAAAGTAAACTATTCAAGCTTTTTAAATCAGTCTAACACCCTGGTTAGCAAATTAAGTGAGACGGAAGGATTGGCCAGCAATAGAACCTACAGTGACGCTTTTTCACACAACCTCAATTATTACAGAAGATTTAAGAAAGGCAGGTCATTAACGATCAACAATCTACTGACGTTAAATGGTGGCGGTAACGACTCTTACAACTTCAATCAATTGAATTCATTTACTCCTGATATTCCATCTTCATTATTTGACCGATACGTCAACTCGGGAAGTAAGACCCGATGGACGGGCCTGTCGGTATTGTATAATTTACCTTTAACTAAGAAGCTTACTGCAGAACTCTTCTCGAACAGCAGGTATTATTTTTGGGCAGAGCCGCTTTTTACGTACGACAAAGATCCGTCAACAGCCCGGTATGACCAGTTCCTGCCTAATCAAAGCAATGACCTTGTGCGAACAGGTTTTTTCCAGAATATTAAGCCCTTGCTCAATTACCAGATCACCAGTAAGCTGAGAGTCAGGTTAGCAATAGATTTGGAAATTCAAGATGTAAACAACAAGTTCAATTCAACTGCTAATGACATCCGCCAGAAATTTGCGGTTTGGTTCCCTTCGCTATCGATTGACTACAGCGGATTTTCATTGTCCTATCAAGAGTGGATAAATTTGCCTGATATCTTTAACATACAGCCAATGGAACGTCAGAATTCTGCGCAATATACGTTCGTAGGAAATCCAAACCTTAAAGCCGTCAGAGAAAGAATCCTGCGTGGTAACTTTTATAAGTACATAACTCCACGTATGCTTAGCTTTAGTGGATATGCAAACACCAGCTTCTATAAGAACAGCTTTGTGCAACGTGCGCTCATCGATACTAATGGTTTTACAACCGCCACAGTAGTAAATAAAGATGGTAGTTATTCGGCCAACGGCGGCTTATATGTCAGTAAGCAATTCAAAAAATCTCAGGACTGGCAACTTGGCTTCGGTACTGGTCTAAATGCCTATTTCCAAGATAATATAGTGTTTTTAAACAATGCAGAAGCAAGGCAAAAATCTGCATCAGTGGGATTTTCACAGAATTTTAGTATGAACTATAGGTCTGTAGCTATACTAAATCTCTATTATCGTTATAATAAATCGACAGTAGATTACAACAATGAGAGTTTTTCCAGCATAGTCACCTATTCACATAGTCTGGGCACCTCCGCGACTTTTCGACTACCTAAGAAAATTGTATTGGAACCAAACTACTCCTACCGGTTTAACCCACAAATTGCACCTGGTTTCCCTCGGAGTTCTCATATCGTAAACGTGGCGTTATCCCTACTAACTCAAAAGAAGGACCGCGGACAGTTTAAACTTTCGGTATATGACCTTTTAAATCAAAACATAGCCGTTAGCAGGTATGGCAACCTGAATGCCGTGATCACTAATGAGCAACTTATACTCAGGCGATATGTGATGCTAAACTACCAGTACAAATTCAGTATTATGAAGACGAAGTAGGCCTGCCTCCTCACTAACGAGAATTAAGCTCTTTTACCCAGTTACCTTCTGATACGTTTAAGACTCAGACCATACTGATTTCTATCGATATCATTGATGATGCACATGTAATGTTTAACCAGGACATGTAAAGTTCAATTTAGGATGATGTCAAGTTTTCCCAGGACTAGTGTAAAGTTATTCTAGGACTATACACCCTCGTTACAACCATAGCACTGAAAGCACACTCAGAGCACACTCGTTGGGATAAGGGCGACCTTTACGCACTAATACCGCAAGGAGTATCCTAGGAGATACCTCTGAGCTCCGGTCTAGAATGAGTTTGTATCTTAAAGCAAATCGGTCGTTCAGCCTGTCATCTAGAGTCCAGTATTTTCGGATTT
>Ga0209512_1000152_pt1 | contig 149306 bp, 172 predicted proteins | sample frozenSSSSmetaG_FD_184142 | JGI IMG/M metagenome (GOLD analysis project Ga0209512, IMG submission 184142) | Glacier valley bacterial and archeal communities from Borup Fiord, Nunavut, Canada, to study Microbial Dark Matter (Phase II) -... | ecosystem: Environmental > Aquatic > Freshwater > Ice...
GGGGGGGGGGGGGGGGGGGATGGATGGATGGATGGATGGATGGGATGAGTGACATACATACATAGGTGACATGGGTGACATGGGTGACATGGGTGTCTGTCTAGTCTCAAGCGGGATCTCGATGTTTAAAAGAGACCAGAGACCAGAGACCCCGTTACTCTTTTGGGGGGAGGAGAGGGGAAGGGGGTGTAGACGCGGGGGGTGCGTACAGTATGTAATGTGATTGATGTAATGTGATGAATGTAATGTGATGAATGTAATGGAATGGAGGGATGGCCAGGTCGAGAGCTGTCAGTAGAGGGAGGGGAGTGTAGAGCCCGAGCCTGATGCTGAGCCTAAGCTTCAGTCTAAGTGTAGCCTAAGCCTTGTGAGGGAGGGAATAAATGGCTGTGACCTCTATTCTCAGAGGCGACAGGACAGGAAAGGAGGGGACAGGAGATGACAGGAGATACATAAGATACCTAGGTATGTACATACGGCCCCATAGGGCTGTGCTGTGCCTCTCCTCTCCTCTCCTCTGATGTGTTGTCATATGTCATATGTCATACATATATGTATGTACCATATATCTATGTACTGTGGCTCCGTGGCCGTGGCAGTGGCTGTGGCTGTGGCTGTGTCCGTCACCAGAAATTACGGAACAGAGCCAACCCCTATCAGGAATCATCCATCTCATCTCATCTCATCTCATCACGTTGTGTCCCTGGTCTTCGCCAAACCAAGCCACATCGGGTTAGCGAGCGTTGATCGCTCGCATCTCTGGAATTGGCATGGCATGGCATGGATGATGGAATTGGCATGGATTGGCATATTGCCATGGAATTCTCCGTCCGTCATTCCAGTCCAGTCCCATGTATCGGGGACGGGGACTCTGGGGAGAAAGGCAAATTGCCCATCTTATACGTGTAACCGTAACCGTAACCATAACCGCAACTCTAACTGTAACTGTAACCTGTAGCGTGTAACTTGTGAGTGAGTCTGTGACGCTGACGCTGACGCTGACGCTGACGCTGACGCTGAGAACGCTGAGAATTGCACCACTCTACCAAAAGTCAGCATACAATGCTCCTATTCCAGAAGGGAAAGGGGAACGGGAAGGGGAAGGGGAGGATATCAACACGGCGATAATTACCGCCGTGTTGAGGCCAAGCAGGGGTAAGCGAACGACGACCTGCAATATGTCACCTCCTCCTGTACTCGCCAATCCCGAAGTGCGTCATGCTCCTTCTGCGGCCCAGCACCCGCACCGCTTAAGTCCGGTTTGGCGGTCAGGGTCCGGCGACATGATACATCGAGGAACCTGGTCGTTGATCCATGGAACCACTATCCACTACTCTCGTGCCGACGATCATTTAGCCCTTTATCACTGCTTTGAGATGTACAAGATATACAAGATGTACAAGATGTACCTCCTTGTATCAGATCATCCTGTGCTGTAGATCCGACGTTCGTTATAGTCATTACCCTATTGTATGTACATATGTATGTATGTATGTCAGTGATACAATGTGCCCTACTGTCCGTGGTATGGTACGGTTTGTACCTACAGCCTACCTATGTACATATATATGTTGGGATAAAGGGGAAGCAATGAAATTGACAAATTAAGGTAACGAAGCTAAGATGTGACGAGAGGGGAGGGAGACGAGACGAGACGGGAGAAGGAAAAATGAGACAGGAAGAGGAGAGCGGAGAGAGACAGGTGACAGGAGACAGGAGAGCGGAGACAGGTGACAGGAGAGGAGACCGGAGGAACCTTGGGACCTTTGGACACTTTGCAAGATGCAGCCAAATGCAGTAAGCGGCACGGCAGGACGCCAGCGCCCAGCAGTGGCTCAGCAACGGGCCTAGCTAGCCTGGCCTGGCCTTCTGCCCTGCTCTCTCGCTAACGCAACGTCTGCCATTGGCCAATCTTATGAGCTATGAACGCATTAGCCACAGAGAGGCCACCGAAATAGAAAGGGCAGGCGGTGAACTGCCACACCGCCAGACGAGGCTGTGCAATGTATTCTTCTTATTCTTCTTATTATTCTTATTCTTATTATTCTTCTCCACACATCCTCATCATCGTCACCATCATCCCCCGCCTTACGAGATGCATATCACCATTGCTCCTACAATCCTCGCTCGTTGAAGGATGACAGCCGACAGCCGGCACGTTATGACTGGACTAGACAGGAGTATTTTCAGAGCACACTTTCTTATGACCTTTCTTTCATCTCTCTCCATGACAGTATCGCTATCATTGACTCAGGATCATGTCATCCGTCGATAGAAAGCATGGGATGAAACCCATGGATGGGAGACGAGAGGAGATACGAGAGGAGACAGAGAGGATGCAATCTCATCTAATTAATGCCTTCCGCTCCGAGTATTGAGTTCATGTCTCGAGTTCAGTCTTGAGTTCAAGTCTCGAGTTCAGTCTTGAGTTCAGTCTTGAGTTCGGTCTCGAGTTCAGTCTTGAGTTCAGTCTTGAGTTCATGTCGCTATCCGAGATCACCCTTTGTCCTGGACACTGCCACCATCAATTACTGCAATGCACTGCCATGCGGCGCGATGCGATGCACCCCGTCAATGAATCCGTATATCAGATATCATCATTCGTCAGTACTCATGGCAAGCCATGCATGCCGTTGGTCTGCCGAATCACCAATGCAGCAACGCTCCGGGCTGTTGGAACCAGCGCCTTCAGCCCTATGAGACTCGCCTGCTCAGAGCTCAACTGCAACTTGGAACAGCAAGCCTCACGTGGTCTCGCCATAGACATGTGCACATGCATCACCCCGTTTTGAATGCTCGCTTGCTTGGCTGGGCGCTGATCCCCAAAGCATGGCGAGCCTGACGGTTTCAAGCCTCCACGACAAACTCCAGCAGAGCACTGTGAATGGCTGACTTGTTGATCGTTGTCAGCATGACTGTTATGAGAAGGTGTCGCCGGTATCAATGCTCTCTCAATGAGTTATGCACATAGAATATCAACTTAACACACATCGCTTTATCGCGACAATATCGACTCTGCCACAATCCGCGGAGTTACAATGAATCACTGAAATCCACATCTCTTGGCTGTATGCACAATACAATGCAATGCAATAAAGGCCGTCGACAAGTATTCCCTCGTCAACTCGTCAATAATATCCTATATCGGTCAAGGTCAAAGTCAAGGTCTCGATGTCACAAGAACTCGATGGAATTCCAAAGCCCAAAGGGAGCGACCCGAAATAACTTATAAGGAGATGTAACGTGGGGCGTGTTCTTTGGTTTCCGCAATCCCCAGGTTGTGCGGATCCCTCCGTGTGCCTGCCGGAGAAGGATTCCAGAGCAATCTGGTCGAATCATCGCTGCGGCCAAGAGATTTGACTGAGACCGTGTCACGGATGCCGCAAGCCTATTTCCTATTCCCCAATATTTGGCTGCCGTTGAGCAACGGAAACCCACGGCGAAGGATTTGGCGCTCGGCTACGAAGCAGGAGATAGGGGCAGGAGAACCTAGTGAAGAGGACTCCGCAATAAAATGACATCAATTCCAAGATCATTTCGCTGCACCGCCACTTCTCATTTCCGATGCGTCCAACACGAAGTTCCAAGACTTCTTCACTTCTGCAGTTCTCCAGTTCTTCTGCAGAGCCACTTCTAGCGCACCGCAAGAATCACCTCATCACGAAATTGCTTAACGAAATTGCTTAGAAGGCTCCATCAGCGAATCAGGAGCGCCCACGCACGTCGAGTTAATCTCAGCCCTACGGGATTCCTCCACCCCTCCATTCCTCCATTCCTCCATCCCAAGCATCGGGGCATCCACCCCTGTCACTCGCTCATCCGATCCCACATCAGCTAGCGCCGGAGTTCTGCTTCGCCTATTTCGCATTGCTTGGCAGGACAGGCCCCAAGGAGCAGCGTTTCGGGATCGCCGAATGGCGCTCGGGCCAGCACATGGATGGTGTGGTGGGGTGAGGGAACAGCAGTGGTGTGGGGAGTGAGCTTGTTGAAGGGGGGGAGTGGGGATAGGACACCACCAGGCTAAGCAGGCTAGCTTCTCGTGGCGTGTGGCTGGTGGTTGTGCTTGATATGGGAGCTTTTCTGGTGACGCTGCATCATCAGTATCGTTGTGATGGTGCTTCAGCAGCGCCGACAAGATGACTGCAGAACTCACCGCCGACACTAGGAACAAGGCGTATGGGTATGAGTATGAGGATGATTGTATTTTTTTTTGTGGTTGCGGTATTGCATTCACCACCAGTCCATGGCCAAGGCAGCGAGATTGCAGATGATGGTTCGCTGCATGCGGGCTTGTGCGTGCATCTGCATTTTGCTAGGCCGTCACCCGTGTGTGTACGTTCTGCAAATCATGTCCGCTGCATACTGTACATATGTACTGTACTCGTATGTACCATGGTGCGCACTGCGAATAGCTTCTACAACGATCGAACCGCGGGATGCCGTAGCAGCACGCACTTGCTTGTGATCCTCGGCAACACTGTACTGTGCGGCTTGGATTTCATGGCGTTGCTGGGCGAAGCATGGAATCCTCCCAGAAGGAGGATGGAAGCATGATGTGGGCAGTGCTTGCATCTGGTCAGCATAGGGTTCTGCAGGACCCTTTGGCGATGGCATGCTGGCGTAACGTTTCATATTCTAGTAGTTTGCAACACTACGGCAACAGGCTGTCGAATCTCGACTTGGGACATGGTTGCGAGGAGGATTATGATACCCTCACAACTGCGGTGGAGGACAACGCCGATGCTCATCCGCAACTTCTACTCTACCATTCCTGGCTGCAAACTATGTCGAGAGTGCGTCAATTCTATGAGACAAGCACTTGGTTTGACGTCTATGATCTGGAAATTCATTCATTTTCTCACTTCTAGATCTTCAAAAATAATCGGTAATCAGAACAAATATTCTAGTCTCATCCCCCTCTTCCTCTTTCCTTCTTCTTCCGATGCTTCATGAAGAGCGCAGAACGTCGTATAGTATTATTTAAATTTATTTCCTATTTCTTTCCCCATTCCAACATCAACATCGTATCGCCTCCTCGAACCTCGCAACCTCGCACCCCCTCATCCTCTCACTCCCCCCTCCCCACCACGCTCACCGCCGGACACTCCCTGAACCATTCCCAATCCTCCTCATGACAACCACCAACGCCCCCGCTCCTCGGAGAAGACCCATTCCAAAAGCCCAGAAAACAAAGTCCGCGACGCAACCAGAGCCACTTCCCCACATGCAGGAGCCCCCTCCTCCCGTATGTACAGTACCTACATACATGCTCGTATCAGCCCTACGCCGCCAAGCCCGCCCTACTTCCAACGTCGTCCCAGCCCGTCCCCTCGGCGGCAGCTCTGGCGCTGATGCGCTCGCTCCTGATGCCACACCCCAGGGCTGAGGCAGCCACGCCATCTCCGCATTGGCGGAGGGCAGGGCAGGACAGGGCAGGGCAGAGGACTGAGCCACACCCCGGGGTTTGTTGGAATTGCTCGATTTGGATGCGTGGACGGGGAGGGGGAGGGCGGCGTGGCGCATGCGTGAGGAGGGGAGGCTGCTTACATGTTGGCGTTGCAGGGCAGTGCTACGCCGGGAGAGAGAGGGGGATGGAAGCTTCGATTGTCGATGTGGTGGGGTGATAGTGAAGTAATTTGTGTCTTGTGGCTGTTGCAATGTGTGCTTTTGTAATTGGAATCGACGTATAGACCGATATTTTTTTGGAAGAGGGGGGAGAGGGAAACGTTGGAATTGCATTCGCACTGCCATCTCCCCACGGAGCCTGCTCACCGACGGCGACTCCAGGTCAGTGCCGCATTCGATGCTTTGTGGACGGACGCACACGCGCGCGCATGACTCTAAACATGTATGTATATACTGCACATGACCCGGGAGCCACGACGGCGTTCAAGATGAGGTGCGACCTTCCCACGGCGGATGATGCATGGCTGTCTGTTGCGCAGCGCATTCGATGTGCTCCCAGGAGAACGGGCGCGGGCGGCGGTTTCGTTGGATCCAGTCGTGGCGGGATGGCATGCGGAGGGCCGATATGACTTAGATGGTAAGATGAGTGAGCACAGAAGCGACTTGATAAATAAGATCCCCGCCGGTTTCTGAACACAACACAACACAACACAACACCCACACAGTCCTTCATTTATATATGGATGCATGGGCTAACATTAGACCTCCGTGGTGTTGCATCGTACGACGGTAAATAATGCGCTGAGCCAGCAACACCTCCTCCCTGGGACGATGGATGGGAGGACCCAGGAAACTCTGGCGGCAATAGCAGGCTGTCTGTCGCACAGCAGTCGCACCGGCCGGCCATCGCACGCCCGCGGATGTTATTTAAAACAAAATCCAATATCACGGATCCCCGGCCCCTCCCTCAATCACATCCAGCAATGCCCACATCGCTGGTTTGATCTCTGGAGTCCCAAGAGCCCGTTTGGCGAGTTTGACGGCGGTTCAAGGCGCCATGCCGGGCTCAGGGGAGGGTCGATGCGGATGGATGGATGGATGGATCATCGGCGCTGCCCTGGCCTGCCGCACCCATTGGCTTGGGTCCAGCGTTGGCTGCCTGCCCTGGCCCCCGGGATCTTCATTCGGGTTCGCACGTGCAAGGGGAGGGAGTCGAGAGGGATCATTACTCCGTTTGGACGGTCGGGCAGCGGGAAGACGCGATGTAGGTAACGGGAGGTACATTAGGGCGGGCTTTATTGACGGCGATGCCGTGCTGGGGCTGTCAGGGTGATGTTCGTTCGGAGACGCGACGATCAATGTCTTGGAGGTCTCGGCGCTTCGCAGCATCATCTCGCTAGGTATCTATGTATCCCTCGCACCATCATCTCGCTTTCCCCTGCCTGCTAGAGCCCTCATCTACGCTGCCGCCTCATCTCTCTCTCGCCAACAATTCGACAGTTGTGAATCGCTGCTAGCAGGCATGTCCCATGCTGACCGGGTCGGCCATCATCGTTACTTCGTTCCCTCGTCACCTGTCGAGCACACCGGTGTGGGGAGAGTGAGACACTAGTGCTGGCTCGTGTGTGGTGTGTGTTGGCTCTGGTGCCAGGGGATTGCTCGCCCGGTACCTAGGTACCTAGGTACCTAGGTAGGCACTTACTGTACCTAAGACACCTAAAGGAGAGGCCGTTCGCGTTGAGGAATGCGATGCGATGTGATGGTGCTGTACGTGCATAGCAGCATTTAGGGCTATGCAGAATGCATGCGGGGGTGAGGAAGGAGGTAAGCGCTTGGAATCGCCTGGGGATGGGATGCATTGGATGAGAGGTGTGGTATGCTGGAGGCGGACGAGGGTGCGCCGATGCGTAGTGCACTGCTGTGTAGAGTAGGGAGGGACGGGATGTTTACCAAGGAGGAGGCTCTGGGGCTCTGAGGCTCTGCATCTGTCTGTCATGGTGGGTTGGCGATGGTGAGTTCCGTGGACGGGAGATCGAGGAGGGCTATGGCGCGTTGGACGTCGGTGAAGAGATTCTCGGGATTATTGCTGGTGAGTCTACCCCCTTTTTTTCTTCTTTTTTTCAGACCCATGGGAGCGGATGCGAGTTAATGGGGCAAAGGGGCCCAGGGGTCTCGGATGAAGTTCACTCCTGTTCTCGACTCTTAATACGACATTTCCGGGACCTGATGAATATACGATATCGATTCTCCGATCCTACTATTCTCCCTCCCTGTATTGTTCTCGCGCTCTCTCTTCCGATCTGCAGATGCTCGTCTCTTATTTCTCAACATGAGTTCACACGTCTTTTTCTTGCTTTGATCAGCACCTCAACCTTCGTTTGCCCTCCTCTGCGCCTTTTTTTCTCCATCGCTCCTGCCTACAATCCGCATCCTCCTTCTCACTGGCTTTGTGTATGACACACCATCAACGCCCGCTTGATTTCCTCTCTCCTCAACGGCTGAAGAAACCAAGGGTCAGGACCCTTATCCGTGTTTGTCCATCTGCGCTTTCCTCACGGAAATTTCACGCTCTGCGCTACTTACTCGACGCATTCCGCCTCGTTGCCGCTGTTCTCCAGCACGCGTGTGGGTGATAATGCCGAGAGGCGGGAACGAGCGTCACGAGAAGAGCACGAGGGCGGCAAGGACGCCGTCAGCGAGCGACCAGGGATCCACGGTCGGCGAGAGCTGCGACACGATTGCGTCGTGCCAAGCCCGTACGATATCCAGTCAATGCGCGTGGACTCTCGCTGCACCGGCAGCTCCACGCGGCCCCATTTCGGCGTGCCTTTTTGAGCCTTTTAGGGGGGTGAGGCAGGGAGAGATACTCAGGCTGGATCTCGATGGCTTTCTCTTTCGCGTAATTCGAGGTGGGTTTGGAAGCTGACCTTCTGCCCGTGTCGGTGTGTGGACACGTCGGCTTAGGGAGGCTGGGAGTTGCTGCTTGGCTATATCACTTTGGGGCTCGAAGGAGTGGACTTGGAGGAGGTTTCCTCTGGATGGGCGTAAATTACACCAATACGACCCTGCATTTGAGTCTGCAGCATCTGGAATTTGCACGTGCCAGATGCCAGATGCTATGTTTCCTGTGCTCCGTCCGTCTGCTCGCGCCCGAGTTTTTGTTTTTGCCCCCTCGCTCGTTGGCTCCAGTCTCCATCTTCCATTTGTCGCCTTCCCAGTACTATTAGCTCTAAGTTGTGGTAAGTGATCCCGAGGTGGTGAGAGGCGCCATGACAGCGCTCTTAGAGTGAGGCAACAGAGCCACAGCGGTAGAATACCCCCGTTTTCACGGTGGTGAATTATGAGAGTTGGTCCGACTCCAGGTCCCAACACGGCGTATGCAAAAGGCGGGAGAGAGGAGATTTTGCAAGGACCGAACATGAACGTGGGAGCAGCGCGACCAGGCAGACCTGACGATTGACAGTTTGGAAATGAAGGTTTTGCTAAGTCATATACCTTGATGTCATAATTACTGTATTGCTATTTTCCACTTGCAATATCACTCTATTCCCAGGACCTTCGCAGGAGCAAAGTCTGCATCCTCATCTTCCCTGGGATTCTGAAGTTGTAATGAGGGCAAGCACACGATCCACCCAGTATATGGCGACGGGGACGTCCGTATTCGCATTTCTCTATTTCTCTCCTTTTGGCATCTCTCCTCCTTTCCGTCCCATATCTTGACATCACAATCTTGCCATACCTCTCTGAATTTCAACGCCTTTTCTTTCAGAGGATTATAAATAGTATCTATATAACCCGATTGCATCTCCTCATCTTTTATTTCCACTACTGCTAATCCATTTGTCTTGTATGTTCGCGGTCCTTGACTCCGCGCAAACCCTCTCGTGTTCCCATGCAGCACTTATCTCGACATTCTCTTCTCTACATATTCATTCTCTTGCTTTTCCTTCTTAAGACAGCGCCAACCAGATACAACGTACAAGCGCCAGAAATCCGACAGTGAAAAGTACCGCAGCGCAAGCGCGAGAAGAAAGCCGCAGCCGCAGTGGTGATGGCGAGAGCAGACTAAGAAGGGAGACGGACGTGAGAACACAATCCATCACACCAGCTCCGACAACAGCCACACAAAAACGCAGAGTATGCTGAACCTTAGGGTCTTGGTGCTGGCATTTTCCGCGTCATCTTCTGGATGCCTGAAGGAAGGAGTTGGGCGGGGTTATATACTTCCAAAGAGGCGGCGTATGTGTGCTCCACCATCCGTGTCGCTTCCTCGCGGCTGCAAACGAGCAGGCCGGAGCATCTCAAAGTTCCTGGCAGTCTTGTCTTGAGATTGACTTGAAGAGGCTGCTAGATTCCGAGATTCCGAGTGGACATGGACACTGGCTGTATCGATGCCCGTCGGAAGAGATCCCTTGTCTCCAGCAACAACATCTGGCAGATCCAAGCCTCCCCGACGTATTGGCAAGGCTGCCGATTCTGGAATCCCCTGTGACCGTTCGCGCCGACGGATCGAACTGCTTCCCCGAGGACTGCAGCTGCCGGGAATTTCCCTGTCCGCTGTGGTCGACTCTCCCGGCTCCGTGGGTGGGGGTTTAAGGGACAGGAAAATACCCCTGAAAGCGCATAGAGATTCAGCAATGCGGATTGGCTTAAAGCCTGGAAACAGCTGGATTTGTACGGGTTTATTGTCGGATTCGTCGCGGTGGTTGTGCGCGTCCAGTGGCTGTTGGGATGGGAGGTCGCGAAGAGGCTGTGCTTGTTGGTGGATGAGTGAGTCGGAGGAAAGGAATGGTAGGAGAGAGGACGGTGAGAAAGGAATGAGATGGTGGGTGAGCGACGGCAGCAGAGGAGAGGGAGGGAGGGAATCAATAGGAGGGAATTTCACGTTCAATCTTTTTCTTCCTCTCGACTGGCTTGTTCTCCCCCATAGTCAGACTAGAGGCTGCCTTGTCGTCTACTTCAGTGTGTCTTGCGCGACAACGCCGATCTTGTGTTTAAAGAGAGGTGGATAGACGCTGTTCGCAATAAGCGTCGCCGATTCTATCACCATGGCTTTCCTCTCCCAGTTTAACAGCGTCGGATACGGAGTTCAGGCCCTGGGACACTATCACCTTTGAATCTCTGTTTGGACGTCAAATGTGTTGAATAAAGGGGCTTTGGGTTTGGTGCCTGTAGGCACTCGGGGATTCTCTGTTTGGAGAATTCATGAGAATCCTCCGTGCATGGCTCTTTGAGCCTTTATTTCAGACTCTCTATATTATGAGAGCCTTTTCCTAGTCTAGATAATTAATCAATTCAATCACTTTTTTTCATCATTGGCATCATCTATTTCTACAAAATGTTTGCTATCCAATGTCAAATGTTGGCTATCCAATGTTGACGTCTCTCTGTTGTCCTGTGCTGTTATTTTAAGAGCCTGTGGGTTTGTTTCCAGCTGAATCGATGATATGTTTGATGTTGGATAGTCACCACGTGAGTGGACTCTTCGACCGAATTGTTTAAAGTTGTGCACCTCATCTTTCGCCCTCATTTTCTTTGCTCTTTCGGATTCCATTGGGAATTATTAACAATAGCAGTATTTCGTGCCAGTTTCCGCAGACGAAGAAAAGGAAGCCAAATTCCAAATCGAGAGAACGGTCGGAGTGGCCAACCACCACCAAACTTACCAGGGCCGCGCCGAGTGTCGGGGAGTCAAATATCATGGTCCATTTGTCCACTTGACATTCCTCCTAAGAACAGACATCCCCTGCTCTTAGAAATGTGAGTGATGTCAGTCACGAGCAAAAAGTCATCATATACATTTCACAAGTTGGAGAAGCCATCTGAAAATTATGATCAGCATATGAGCGAGTCTTCTAGCAGTAATTGCTCTCAATCGGAGCGCTAGATCATTTCCTCATCCAAACACTCAACATATCAGTGCCCTTCCCTGCCACATGCGATCTCTCTGGCTTAATGAACAAGCTCCTGACGAAACTGCCGTTGCCGCTGCTGCACTGCGAATCCTGAAGCTCTTGCGGAATGGGCGCGTCGAGGATTCCTGTGCCTCCTCTCACCAACATGTCCCAATACACGCCGCCGCCAAGACCCCAGGGAGGCCCCGTAAGCGCGGGGTCTTTGTACAATGGAAATTCGAGACAGACGAGATGGCCGCCGGGAGAGACGATCTCGGACATGCGCGTCCTCCAACCTTGCCGCAGGTCTGGCGGTAGAGCGCAAAGGAACTGGGACCTGAGCGTTAGAAACGCACGTCATCTTACCTTGTGGAGGAAGGGCCGCTCACCGTATAGTCGTACACCAAGTCGTACTGAGGAGGTGCATCCCTTCCTGCCCAGTCTTCCTCGAAGAAGTCGGCTTGGAAGATATGCACTTCGCCTCTGTTTGCTAGATACGCCGCAACCTCGTCCTCGCTTTTGTGCGAGAAGTACATCGACGATGGCGCCTCGACTGTCTGTGAAGTATACTCTGTGGCAGTAGCAACTGCTGCAGGTGATACCTCCAGTCCATACGCGTCGTACCCATGAAGCGACAGTAGAGCGACATCATAGCCGCGTCCACACCCCTACATTCGCCCCTTCGCATTAGCATTTCACCTCACGAGGTCAGCAACGGGCTCTGAGGCTTCGGCGTACCGGTACCAGCGCTCTCTTGCGTCTACCATCCGCGGCCACCGGGTTAAAGATGTCGCCGCGCTGTTCTAGGAGATCGACCAAGGAGGGCGAAGGACAGCCTCTGTCCCAGAGACTGCTCTCCCCCTGATCCCATAGCTGCGACCATGCGGAGGAATGGCTATTGCTGGGCCTGGATTGTGCGCCGTTAGATACGTTTTTCTGCACGATGCTAACGTACGGAATGGCCAACGTACAGGTTTTCGAACTGCTTCACGAGCCGGCCTGGCACGCTCGAGTTCGCATTCGAAGTCATTGCGTCGTTTGTATCTCGACGCTTCTTGTCGCGGAGGTAGGCACGTAGTTATGATACAATCTGTTCATCGCATAGGAGGTAGGTACTTCGTGCGGTATGTCATTCCCCGCATGTAACACGCGCACTTAGGTACCTCTACAAGCAGTCACTGCAAGGGTCTTATTGGTGTGGCGTAGCTCCCCGATAATCTAACCATGACGTAGCTAAGGCCGAGGCATACCAGCTTACATATCAGTTATGGCTTTATAAGTCCTGTTCTAGATGCAACAAATTGTATAATCTATGCAGCATGTAAGGGGCCCTGATACGTTGATCGGATATGATCAATTTGATGCCGCTGGCTAAGAAATCTCGGGACGTCTCAAATGTTGCCGAGGTGCCTTCTTTTCCTCAAATGGAGTGGAGTTCCTATAGGCTATACGCTCATCTTCTAGCATAAGAGAAGAATCCTCCAAGGTTCACGCTGCTTCAAATTAGGATGAGAATGGTAGATAATATAGAATATTACAAGTAGCAAAAGCTCGAAGAGACTAAATTTCAGGTAGCTTCACTCCTCTACTTTTCGACGATAACAAGGACACCACACTATGATGTATTACATGTAAGAAATGAAATCTATTATCTATTACTTTCGTTACGCTGGTGGTTCGTACATCATATCGTATATCAGAGAAGCATCGAGACTCCAATCCCGCCTGCAAACATGGCGGCCACCGTTATAAAGCTCGAAATCGACAGCGTGGCCATCCCACTGATGCCGTGTCCAGAAGTACAACCCCCGGCCATCCTAGCTCCCACGACCATGGCTACTCCTCCGATCACCGCTCTTGCCGTGGAGAGATGCACCGACTCCTCGAGCACCTTCAACCCCAGGCTTCTGGCTAAGCCCCAGCTTCCCCCGAGCATGCCGAGGACGAAGATGACGGGACTCAGCGAGGGCCATGGAGAGCCGTTGCTGGGCGACAATCCTGTGATTCGGCAGATGTATTGGCCGATTCGTTCGTAGGCGGTCGAAACGCCGATGGCGGATCCGGTGAGAAGAAGAGATGCCGCCTGTGCGGCTCCGATAAGGAGCCCGCCGATCACTGGATTCAGACGCTCAGAACCAAGAGTGTCGGGCATGAAATGTGAAGCGCCGATAATCATGGCAAGGCACATGAGCTCGTAGAGTAGCACTGCCTGGCTTTCTTTCATATTCGTGGACTCGTAGACGGTGAGTTTCTCTTCGGCGCAGGGGCAGTCTTTCGAGACGGTCTTGCCAGGTGCTGGGGTCGTGCATTTCGCGCAGTATCCGAATCGAGACCACAAGACGCCGCCGAGGACGGAGCCCGCGAGGACATTAAGACCAGATGGGACGCCTGTGGCGATTTGGATGAGTACTGTGCCCGGACATGCGCCTGTGCATGCCATTCCGATTCCGAGGAGTGCGCCGCCGATAACATTTCCGTCGTACCGGTGGAACCGATTCAGGTTCGAAGGTTTGCGGGTGTTACCAGGCGAAATGTTTGTTCGTTTGGCAATGAGCATGAGTAATCTGTTGGAAGAAGTTAGAGTTGAGAGACGGAAGCCGATGCAAAAGCAATGGGACACTTACGCGCTGCTCGCACTGGCTGTGAGGAATACCTTCAACATGTGGAAATCGGTCAGGAGAAGTTGAGAGGTTATGATGGTTGGGGAGTAGACTCCAGCCAAGAGGAGGGCAGAGCCAAAAAGGGAGCCCGAGAGCGCTGCTGAGACGGGATTTGATGACATTGTTGCGGCTTTGTGTGGTGAAGAGATGAAGAGGAAGAAGGGGGAGGAGAAGAATGAATGAATGAATGAATGAATCAATGAATGAGTGAAGTGAGAATGAAGTCGGATTAGTGCCGAGGACCAGCACAGTGCTGACTTGCGTTTGTTTGTGTTTTACTGAAGAGAGAGAAGTTGTGAATGAGAGAACGAGAATTCAGTAGTACTAGTCATATATACTGGACAGGTCCTTACCTGGTCAGAGGTATGGTCGATTGTCAGGAAGAAAATCTGCCGGGCGAGACCCAGACCACAGGGGAAGAGATTACAAATTGCCATTGCCATTGTCATCGCCATGATACGCTGGAGGTCTCGAAGGCACTACTACGTACCTTTGGAGGGATTCTTCACTGAAGAGCGCGAAACTTCGGCATGGACGGCGATGTGAAGAGAGTCGGCGAGCTGGGAGTTTTCAGGCTGTGGGGGCGATAAGGATAAGGCCAGGATGGGGTCAGGATAAGGTACGGGTAAGGTACTGGAAGGCTGCGGGAGACTACGTACGTATGGAGGTACCTACCTAGTACCTACCCAGGTACCCCGGGCTTGGCAGCGACGCAGGTCGGCGACCATGGAGAAAGCCACTCCCGTCACCCGTCATCGCGCGAACATTAGCGTCGGCTCGTGCTTTTCCCCTCCCGATACCCTGGTAGCCGTGCATCCGCCCTTGATCCTTGATCCCCTTGATCCTCCTGGCCTTCCATTAATGATTCAATGCTGCTATGTACATACATACATATGGACAAGGTACATATCACTCCTGCAAACGAACCGAACAACCTTCCGATCGATCGCTCTTGCTTAGCAAATAATCAATCTAGAAGGAAATAGTAAGTCATAACAGGCCACGGGCTACGGTGAAGTGGAGTGATGCCACTCTGGCTGATGCAGCTGTGCCGCTGACAGGCGGCATTTGTGCATCCCCGCCCTCCCCGAATCCTCCCCGAAGCAAACCTCCCCGAAGCAAACCCACTTCATGTAAGCTGCGAGACTGGCCATGGCCATCGGACTTACATATAACATACATGTCCCACCAGCGATCCAAGGTGTCTGTCTCTCCACCATCAACAATCCACAATCAATATCTGAAGCCTGCATACCAAATCTACGCTCCACTACCACAAATCCATGATACTTGGCCGACTACTTGCAACTTTCGGCCTTTATTTCGTGCTATCAATTATAGGTACGCTCTTCTGATCCCTCGCTCAGGTTCTTGTCTCTTGCTAACCTGGTTACCTTTGCAGAAACCTTCACTCCATCAGTATCCGCAACAAAGGCAGTCTGCCTCCAGCATCACAAAATGACGACCAACCCAGACGTCTACGCTCGCTTTGAGCCTGTGACTGCAACATGGCAATACGTCGTGACCGACCCTGAGACCCACGACGCAGTGGTCATCGACTCGGTCCTTGACTTCAATCCAGTGACGAACCACATCAGCACCGAGAGTGCAGATAGTCTACTACAGCTTATCTCGAGCCATGGCCTCAACATCACGCGGATCATGGAAACTCATGCCCACGCAGACCACCTCACTGCTGCCACATATCTTCAACAGCAGCTCGTGCGTCAAGGAAAGCCTCGTCCAGATATCTGCATAGGGTCCCGAATCACACAAGTCCAAGCCACCTTCGCGCCCAAATACGGGATCCCACAGTCCGAGCTAGAGAACGTCTTCGACCACCTCTTCCAAGACAACGAAGAATTCGCTGTTGGGAAAATCACTGCCAAGGTCTTGCATCTCCCAGGTCACACTCCTGATCATGTCGGATACCTAATCGGCGAAAATGTGTTCACGGGAGACTCCATCTTCAATCCAGACGTTGGATCCGCGCGTGCCGATTTCCCCGGCGGGTCGGTCACAGACCTTTGGAGCTCTGCCAAAACCCTCCTGGATCTGCCGGATCACTATCGTCTCTACATCGGACATGACTACCCGCCGGACTCGCGCGAAGCAAACGACGCCGGCGAGAAGCACAAGGCGTATACGACTGTGAAGGAGCAAAGGGATGAGAATAAGCATGTCAAGGCTGGGACGACGCAGGAGGATTTCATCAAGTTTAGGTCCGAGAGAGACGCTGTGCTCGGGGCACCGAGGCTGTTACATCAGTCTCTACAGTTCAATATTCGTGCGGCGAAGCTGCCAAAGACAACAGCTGGGGGCGAGATGCTACTGCATGTTCCCATTAAGGCTTCACAGGACACAATGAACGTTATGCAGGGAGCGAAAATGTAGGGAAATGTTGTGTGATGTTTGCTGGATTTTTCATAGCCGTTGAAGGTGTTATTTGATGTTCGTTTGGTTTTCCACAATTGTACCATTCATAGTTGTGTATAGTAAATTTACGAGCTCTTGAAGTACAGAATATTGATACATCTCGTCGTCTCCCAAGCTCTAATGATTTGGTCGGGTCGCGGCCTAGTGATGTTGATTATCATGGTGAAATATGTACAGGTTTGCCCTATTATCTATAGATTTTGATTTCAAAATACTAGCTTTCAGAGATCAAGGAGAATTAGATTAGTTTTCTGTACTCACAATCATCTTTAAGGCAGCGTATACAAAAATCTAGGGCCCTACCAAATCCTGTCATAGGACCTCCAAGTCATACAAATTTAGTGAGGCAAGGTACTCCTTCACCGGAAAGCTCAAAGTGGCTTCAACTTAATTTAGGACTTTCTCGTTTATAGATTTTTTTTTAACAAGCGTTATATCATTTAAAAGACAAGAGAGTAAACGCCTTTACTCTTCTTTCATATCTTGGCGTGTATAAATTTTAAAGCAGTTACTCAGTTACTTTACAAAATAGCATCTAGAAGCGTTTTGATTTTGCGGAGTTTGAGACGATAAGGCAGAAACTTATGAATTATAAGGCATCCACTATAGGATTTTAGAGCGCCCCTGCCAAGCATCTAGCGTATATATGAATTGCGTTCGGCGACTCGGTGAGCTTGAAGGTCGCCGACCAGTCTGCTAGACCAGATGTCAACAATGCGTCGATGCGTCGATGCGACAATGCGACGACGACCACTGACAGGCTTGCGAGGTCGCCGATTGCGCTTTGCTCGACGCTGTCCCATCATGAACCCTACCTCATAGGTAGAGTCTGCGGACGGTGGCCTCCGCCTCCGCGAGAGACAACATGCAATATGGAGTGCCGTGGCTATTCTCTTGACTCTTGCTTCCTTCCGTCCGCTGTGCTGTGCGGTGTGTGCTTTGGCTCTTGGGGGGTCTTGTCTATTGCATGGCTCTTGGCTGAGGAGCATGATATATACCTGGCTGGACGAACGAAGACCCTACGTCTTCACAAATCCATTTCACCGTTTCACCGTTTCACCGTGAGAGGATTCATTCGTGATACGTCTTGCATGAGAATAAAAAACCACTTCACCTGAGAACTTGAGACCTAGACATGACGTCTAGCAAACCCATACAATTTGTTGCCAAAAAAGTCCTGCATATCGACTCCGAGGAGCGCTACCGTCGCCAGCCCAAGAACCTCGAAGAACGCGCGAAGGATGCCATTGACCACACCTACTTGGAGGAGGAGCCTTCAGTCGGAGAGTTGACGCACCTGCTTGTGCCCACAAAGAAGGGCGTCGTCCGATATGTTCGTAGTCTGTTCCCTTGTGCGGGTTGGATCCCGCGGTACAACTTCCACTGGCTGTTCGGGGACGCCCTTGCTGGTGAGTGCTCCTTTCTCATTTCTCCGCTCTCCGCTCGGCGTCCACGTGCACAGAATCAGTCCTGACTGCTCTCAAGGTCTTACTATTGGCTTTGTCGTTGTTCCCCAGGCGATGGCATACGCACTCCTTGCCAGGTTAAGTCCCGAGTTTGGCTTATACACGTCTTTTGTTGGTGCGGCGATCTACTGGTTGTTTGGAACGTCGAAGGACATCGTGATAGGGGTAAGTGATGGCAATTGACGTCACTTTTCTTTCCGTTTAACAAGCCCATTCCCAAGTATTAGTACTAATACAACTACTTTTACAGACGACTGCCGTCGGGTCGCTTTTAGTTGGCGGCGTCGTCAGTAAAGTTCAAGAGCAAAAGCCTGGTGTTTATTCAGCCGAGGAGATAGCCAAAACGCTTTCAGTGATCTCTGGTGCCATCCTCATCTTTCTTGGCCTTTTCCGACTAGGATGGCTCATCGAGTTCATCCCATACGTGCCTATCTCAGCCTTCGTGACGGCAGCTAGCATTACGATCATGTCCACGCAGTTACCCGTCGTGCTCGGCATCACTGGGGTCAACACAAGACAGGCACCATACTTGGTCTTGGTCAATACCCTCAAAGGGCTCGGCAGGACGAAACTAGATGCAGCCATCGGCATCACGTCGATAGTGTTGTTGTTCTTTATCAGGGACGTGTGCGCCAAAATGGAAGTTCGGCAGCCATTGAGGAAACGGATGTGGGTGACCATATCTTCGCTTCGATTAACCTTCACTATTCTGCTCTACACCTTTGTCAGCTGGCTCGTGCATCGCAATACTCCTGTGGGAGAGTCCAAGTTCAGGATCGTTGGGGTAATACAATCTGGTAAGTTAGGCATAGGCGTGGAAGCATGCATTTACAGTGTTTACCTTTCACGAGTTGCAGCTGACTGGAACTGATGCTAGGCTTCAAGCATGCAGGAGTACCCAAGCTCAACAGCGAACTGGTCGGCTTGGTTGCCCCGGAGCTCCCGGCGATTATTATCATTCTTATCATCGAGCATATCGCCATTGCAAAGTCATTTGGGAGAATCTTCAACTATACCATCTCGCCGTCCCAGGAGATTCTCGCCCAGGGAGCAGCTAATATCCTCGGCCCGTTTGTAGGCGGCTACGTATGCACCGGGTCATTTGGCGCTTCCGCAGTTCTCTCGAAAGCCGGGGTTCGTACTCCCTTCGCTGGCCTGGTTAGCGCCATGATTCTGATATTGGCTCTGTATGCCTTGACGTCGGTTTTCTACTATATTCCCATGGCCGCTCTTGCTGGCTTGATCATTCACGCAACGAGCAATCTGATAACGCCGCCGAAGTCCCTGTACAAGTACTGGCAGCTGTCGCCACTCGAGCTTTTCATCTGGGTGGTTGGAGTGGTTCTGGCCCTATTCATCTCCCTCGAGGTCTCGATATACGCAACCATCGGTCTTTCATTCGCAGTGTTGCTCATCCGGCTTGCCCGGACTAAAGGCAGGTTCTTGGGCCGCGTGCACGTCTACCGAGTCACCTCCGACGACACTCTAGACAAGAAGCCAGTTGACTCTGAAGACACTCCTGGCGATGCTCAAGATAAGCCAGTTGAAGCCCACTCCAAATCGGACAATGAGGTGGAGATGTTGTCCCGGGACGCATTCCTGCCGCTCGACAGGAAGGACAGTTCCAACCCCGACATTAAGGTCGAGTCTCCATATCCGGGCGTCTTCATATACCGATTCAGCGAGGGCTTCAACTACGTCAATCAGGCCCAGCACATCGACCACATGCTTTCGAATATTCTGAAGACCACACGGCGCACCAAAGCGGATGACGGTATGAAGCCAACAGTAAGTCACCCAATCCCAGCCTAACCCCTCCTCGCCCCTCTCCGATATCCTGTTCTCTTCAGCGACTGACCCTCATTCTTCTAGGACCGTCTTTGGAACGACCCGGGCCCTTCGGCGGGGCACGAGAACGGCAGCGACACGCGGCCCATCCTGCGCGCAGTCGTGCTCGACTTCGCCGCCGTCAACAACATGGACATCACGAGCGTGCAGGGGCTGATCGACCTGCGCAACACGCTGGACCGACACGCGGCGCCGTCCGCCGTGGAGTGGCACTTCGCCGGGGTCCTCAACCGCTGGACGCGGCGCGCGCTCGCCGTCGCCGGCTTTGGCTACCCCGCCGCCGACAACCCGGAGGAGCTCGGCCACTGGTCCCCAGCCTACACGGTCGCCAGCTCGCTCGCGGGCGCCACCGATGACGACACGCGCCGCGCCGCAGCGCTCGACACCAAGGACGAGGAGAAACATGGCCCACGTCAGCATGTTGTGGAGGAGGTGGAGGAGGAGGAGGGAAAATCTGAGGATTCGCTGTCCGAGGGCTCGGAGATCAAGACGGTGACGGTGACGGGAGACTCGGACAATGGCAAAGGTGGGGCTGCGCCGGCCCGCCAGCGCCTCGCGCCCGTGCATGGAGTCGACAGGCCCTTTTTCCACATCGATCTCGTGGATGCGGTGGACGCGGCGGTGCGGGATGCGCGGAGGAAGGACGCGGAGCGTGCGGATTAGCGATCATGTGCAGCTAACTGGTTGGATACGACGATACTGCGCTGTTTTAACAATATAGTTAGGAGGATTTAATGTTATATCACTTGGTTATGGGGTCGGTGTATGTGAGGAAAGTGGTCTCACCAGTACGGTATTCATGGCGTTTCTGGCTTGGTCTTGTTGGAGCATCAATATCACATAGCTTGACAGCTGAGCAGATTTCCTTGGAGTTGGTATAGATCAGGTAAATAAGGAGGCCAATGGGTTAAAGGCAATGTCGGGCAGAATACGAATTCGAATGTAATTCTAGGATGTTGGTGGATGAATATGACCCACTTTGTAGATGCTGGTGAGTAGAATACATATATACACGATATATACTTCGTACACGTAGACATGGGACAGCCACATGACTTCATATCATATGTGTGTAAATCTATCACGTGTACATCATTTTTCGAAAACTAAGTCGGCTGTGTGATCTATCAAATAACAACTTATTACTGCATTTATATGAAAACCTTCATACATGAAAAAGTTTTACCACCAATAAAGTCTATCGTCACGTTTAGAAAATCTTGTTTAAAGGAAAAATGGTTACGTTCTAGACGTTCTAAGGATGCAAAAGGGACGATTTGTAATCACGTGGGTGGCGGTCGCCGGTTATAGATAACGCTCGCCACGCCGCCAGTTTCCCAGTTCTGCGACAACCATCACAAATATCAACATCGTCAATTTTAAATAAATATCACCAGCAAAGAGGAGGGAATAACATCAACAGTGTTTTAGTATTTACATCGCGCCCAACCAGTCTCGCTCGCCTCACTGGCCATGACCACACCCATGGTCATGGAAATGGAGTCCACTGGATCACCATCGGTGGGATCGCCGGCTCCCCGGTCACCAGGCCGACTGGCGCCCGTCACCGGCACTCCCCCGTCTCACGATCGAGATCGAGTCGGCGCCTCCTCCTCCTCCTCCTCCGGCCCCGCTACTTGCGCGTCTTGCCGCAGCAAGCATCTGAAATGTGACGGGCTTCCAGTATGCTCGCGATGCTATTCTCGGGGAATCAATTGCGTGTATTTAAAGTCGCGACGCGGCTATAGGGGACCAAGTGCTGGTGCCCGTAGTGGCAAGCAGCAGCCAGGTTCGGTGAATGGTAGGTCAGCCCCAGCACGTCAGGCTCAAGCAGCACCTCGCTCACGAAGCAGGATTGATGAACGATGCAGAAGTCGGAATGCAAAGCCCCGGCAGTCTTGACTCGTCGGGTACTCCTTTCATTCAAGGAGCGGGAGTTACGCAAGTAACATCTCCGCCACTGGATTTTCAGGTGGTGAGCAGAGATTGGGATCCTGCAGCTCGTCCGAGTTCTCTGGCAGTTGGGACGAATCGCCGGCAATGGTGCATAGAGGCATTCTTCAAATACTTCTATGACTCACATCCGTTCTTGCCTCCACGGAATGAATTGCTTCGGATCCTTAAAACACATCCAATGGATCATCTTGAGACTGCAATTTGCTTCATTGGCTCTCGATATGTGCCCGGAGGATCGCCAGCTTCGTTTCTACTTGAATTAGATGCCGCACTGTTAAGATCAAGCCCTCCGAAGGACGGATCGACAGTCCAGGCAATGCTGCTCTTCGCGTTGGGTCTGGACGGCAACATGGATCAGAAGAAAGGCGTGGAGGTTCTCATCAAGGCCCAAACCTTGGCGGTCGAGCTTGGTATGGACCAGCGGGAGTACGCAGTTGTCAACAGCCTAGGTTCGCAAATTTACGAAGAGAGTTTGCGACGGACGTGGTGGGAGCTGTATGTTGTGGGCGTAATGGTAGCTGGGCTCCACGGGAGGGATCCATTTCACTTGAGCAACATCATGTCAACCGTGCCTCTACCTTGCGACGAAAAGGAGTACGCCTCTGGGGTGAGTCTCATCTGGTTGGTGAGCGCTAAAGCAGGATCTAATTCTAGCAGTGTATCCCGCGCCTTCATACCATCGAGGAGTTCGATGATAGCAGTTTCACCAATGACAACATCGACTGGTCGTCCTACACGTACAGAATAGCTGCCATTCGGAATCTTGATCGAGTACTGCAATCAAACGGGCTCGTATTTCCGGATGATCCCGCCATATGCAGACTGGACGCCTATCTCATCAACTGGAATCTCCATCTTCCAGAATCAAAGAGGTCCTTTTTCGATCAATTTGGTAACTTTAATGAGATGCTTTTCCAAGCCCATATGATCACAAACGTGTAAGCCCCTACTACTCTCACACAACTTCCAATATATGTATATATATATGATTAAAGTTTCAAAAGTGACGCGCTGACGCTGAAATCTAGAAGCTCGATATTGCTTCATCGCCGCCTCGCTCGATTAGACGGTGTCGCCGTGCAGACCATCACCTCCTGCACGGGGCGGCCCCAGATCGCCCTCGGCTCCACAACAGAGGACATCCACACGATCAAGACGACGCAAGCCGCATCCAACATCAGCAAGCTCGTCACCCTGCCCGTGCCGCTGATACGACACACCCACTTCTTCATCTGCGCACTCACCCTCTCCTCCATCGTCCACCTCTCGCTGTGGTCGGGGTTGCCCGTGATGGCCCCGGACCAAGACCTGCGAGAGCAGATCCGCCTGAGCGCGGGCGCGCTCAAGGCGCTGGCTACGGTCTGGCCGTCGGCCCACATGAGCTTTGAGCAGGTCACGAGGGTGCTGCAGAAGATCTATAAGAACCGCAAGGATGCGGTGGGCGAGGTGTTCTGGCGCGATTTTATCGAGGAGGATATCATGACTGGTCTCATAGAAGATGCGACGAATAGTGGTAACAGTAGTTAGATTATGTAGAAGGGGCAGGAAGTGCAAACAGCATTGGATGGATGGGATTGGTAGCATAGGCAGGACAGGCACCATACGCAGGACACGCCGGATGAACAGAACGGCTAGCAGAGGGAGCACGCTAAATATAAAGCACGCGTAGCAAGCTTGGTTCGCCTCGTCTTATAATATAATATATACATCGTACCTCGTCCCTATGTACAACCCCCTTCCCTTCTCCTTCCTCAACCCATCTCTCCTATAGCACACACATCTAAGACAGAAGTCCCGGGCTAGAAAAACTTACACACTCTGCCACTTAAACTGCACACTCACAGCCTGGCTGTCAAGATGAACAGGCTGCTGGGTGCTACCGCTCGGCACCGCAGCAGCATAGAAGGTGCTCTGCTGGCCATAAGCCAGCAATCCATTAACAGCCTATGTACGTCAGCACAACCTCTTCCGCAACCTCATCATAGTCTCAACTCACATTGAACACGGAGGCGCTGTTGCCGCTCGCGCACGAGATGGTGTTGGTGCTGGTGACGGTGCACGGACCCTTGCTGGACGTGAGAGTGAAGCCCGCCCCGCTAGCCGCGGCCGTGAACCCGGCGCAGGTGCCGCCGACGTACCAGGTCCCCGCGCTGATCATGCAGCCGGTGTTGGTGCCGTTGGCGTAGGAGCTGGTGTAGGCCTGGAGGTACCCCTTTCCGGCGTACGGGGCGGCGGTGCTGGTCGCGGAGGCGCCGGTGCTGGTGGCTGTGGCTGTGGCGGTGGGGGTGGACTGGTATTTTGGCAGATACTTCACCGTCGTTGGGCAGTTCGACTTGCTTCCGTCGGGAGCGGCGGGGATGAAATCACCGGTTTGGACGGAGCCGCGCACGTTGTAGTGCCACCAGATCTCGTCGATGGCGCCGGAGGCACACTGGAGGGTAGGGATGAAGCCGTGGAAGGCGGCCAGGGCGGCTTGGATGTCGGTGAGGGCGTAGGTGACGGTGCTGGAGGGGACGATGCCGGCATTGGCGAGGATCTAGCGGGTGTTAATTCCCTTCCTTTTAACTCCGAGAAGAAAATACGACAGAGAAATGGGAAAAGGGAGGCGTACGGTATACGAATCCAGCCCCTTATAAAGCTCTACAGACTTCTCGAAGTAATCCGCCACCTCGGCTTGGCCGGTGTAGTCAGTGTAGCACTCCGTGTCGAAGGTGGAAATGCAGGTTCCATGCTTATTCCACTCGTGCTCCCAGAACGACTCGTCGTCGCCGGCGTAGTCTTTCCAGTAGGTGTCCATCTCGGCGAGGAGAGCGGTTTTGCCGTAGGATTTGAGGATGGCGGTGATGTTGGTGTATTCGCGAGAGGTATCGCAGAATGCGTCGTAGGTGCCATCGCAGCGGTCAGGCCTGGGAACAAGGTCAGTTTTTAACTCTTTGTATATCAAGGTCCCGAGGCTTGGTGTTCGCAAGAGGAGACTTGGTTGACACGGGAGATGGGTGGGGGATGTACCAGAGGCCGTGGAGAGTCCAGGAGTTATTTGGGCCGGTGCTCGGGTTGGTGTCCCAGAATTGAGTCAAGAGCAGCTGGCCACCTGGAGCATTGAAGCAGCAGGTATCCGCAACAACGGTGGTGTTGAGGCAGGAGACCTGAGGGTTCAAGCATATCTTGGACTTGGCGGCGGAAGTGCCACTTGCGGCATTGCTGCTGGTACTGGTGCTGCTGGTGCTGCTGCTGCTGGTGCTGGCGGTGGAGCTGGCGGTGGAGCTAGTGACCAAGGTGGAAGAAGCAAAGACTGGGACGGAGACAGTGACCGACTCGGTTACAGTCTGAGTCTGAGTAGAGGCAATTGCGGTCTCCGTGACGGTGACTCCCTGGGTCACGGTGGATGGTTGGAGGGTCACGGTGGATGGTGGAAGGGTCACGGTGAATGGTGGAAGGGTCACGGTGCTGGCGCTCGGAGCGGCTGTGACGGTGCTGACGGTCGTGCCCTCAATGACAGTGGTAGCAGAGCCCTTGCAGTCCTGAAGGACAACGGTCAATGGACAAGCAGAGGGCGTTGGCGAGGCAGTCTTGAAGACGGAGCAGGCACTGGAGACGCGGGAGACAATGGCAGCAGCGCCACGACCAGGGCAGTCCTCGAGGACGAAGGATGGGATTGACTTGGTGCTCGTGACGGTCGTCTCAGTGAAGATACTGCAGAAAACCTGAGCAGCCTCGACGTGCCTGTTGGAGGTCAAAGCATTGACACAGCTGTCCTGGTTCTTGGCTGGGCCAGCGAGGACAGCTGGGAGGAGAGAGGCCAGGAGGAGGAGCTTGGAGGACAGAGCCATTGTGAGATTGGCAATGGTGACGATGAGGAACTGGAAGAAACAAGAGATTTGGAGACGAGGAGGAGATACTGTATATAACTTACATTGGTGAGCTTGTGAGCTATGTACGATGAGATTCATCCAAAATGACGGCGGCTTCCATGATCCCAGCTACGGATCTTCTCCTTTGCAGATCTAGATTGTAGAATCTAGGTAGGTATGAATAGGTATTTTGCTTGCAGCTGCCAACTCGAGGCTACTCCGCGTGGAGAACCTGGTCGCCGTCGAAGTGTGCGTTCTCCATTGGCCCTGATGTGCCTGTCTGTACAGACTCTACTCTAGATGCCGCCCTCGGTGTAATAGGAGAATCTACTGATTCTTCCATATATGCATCTTGGCAAGCATGCATGCCAATGCTGTCTAATTCAACAGCTCTTTCTGTCATCAGGCCTCACGGCGGCCTCATAACTATCCCGTGTCTATTCGGGGACGACGGTAGCCTTGTTGTTGAAGGGAATAATATTCTGTTCCACATCGTCAAAGAGGCAGGCTGGGCAGGCTGGGCAGGCTAAAGTCGAAGGGAGTGTCCAAGATCTTCGATCCGATAGGAGCGGACATCAAACTGGATATGGAAGGTTTGGATGCTTTGATGCTGGAGATGGGTTGAGGTCCGGTCTTGGCGTGTGGCCTATGTACCTGTGTACCTCTGTCTTGTACAAAGGTCGCATGGGCTATGGCTATACACGTGGGAGAGTCGGGCACTAGCACTTGATTGTCGAAGATCATTTCTCCGTTCCCACAGCAGCAGCAGCGAGCATGGATACGGATACGGATAGATGCACACTATGTCCAAGCTTTAACGGCGGATCTCGCCGATTAGACGGAGTAAGGTAAGGAAGGAAGGAAGGTCTAATCGTCGGATCCATCGATCCAACTACTCTAATCTTTTACATATCTAAAGAACCATGCATATCATATCATGCACTCCCTACACTCCCTACATCCCCTTTATCACGACTCATCAACCCACCCCAGCGCCTCCCCGACCTTCACCCTCTGTCCCTTCTGCAGATTCCAATTCCACCCTCCCCTCCTCCGCCTCGCCTCCCCTTCCCATCCCTCATCCAGCGTCGGCCTGCGTCCCTTCGGCGCCTCGAAGACAAGCACGACCGTACTTCCCAGCTGGAAGCCGCCCATATCTTCGCCCCTCTTCAGCGCTTGGCCGTGGAGGATCCGACTCGCGCCCTCGTACGTGGCTTCGCTATATCCTGAGTGTATTTCGCCTCGGTGATGCGCTTCCTCTGCAGCCTTGTCGGCGAGAGTGTCGGTTAGTAGAGAGTTGGTTCGCAGTTCCTTGTCGAAGTTGATGATGATGGAGCCAACGTTCGTGGCACCTACGGGCGTCATGCTGAAAAAGCCCCAGCGCCAGCGTCCCAACAGAGCAACTCTTTCATTCAAAGTAAATAGTCCGGGCAGTGTGCGTTGTAAGTAAGGAGAGACGGAGTATAGTTCTCCAACAAAATGGCGGCGCTTCTCGACGACCCAGGAGGTGGGCGAGTGGAAATGGTGGTAGTCGCCTGGCGCGAGATAGATGACGCAGTAGTAGAGCGCAGACTTCTTCTCCGAGAAGCTATCGTACCATGGTTTATCGCCTAATGCGAGATCGGCGCTGACTTCGGCGACGGACGAGGGCGTTGATTGTGTCGAGGCGTCCATATGGGGATGTTTGTCTCCCTTGGACTCTGGAGTCCCGGAGAGCAGACTGGGCAGGGTGTAGGAGATGCCATTTACAATCGCGAACTCTTCGTCCCGTTTTATGATGACCTCATTGTCCGAGGCGTCCGCATCGATGGATTCGTCGGGAGTACGGGGTTCGCGGGGGAAGATATGAGTCGGGGCAGAGATGTTGGGAGAAGATTCCGGGGTAGTGGTGCCCAGAAGAGCGTCGACGGAGTAGGTCATGCCTTTCACTTGCTCGACTTCGCCGGAATCGATGAGGCCGAATTGGAGCACGCGACCATCGGCCGGGGAGAGGAGGGCATTATGGTTGGGGTCGAGGGGACGCGAACCAGGCTTCAGCTCGCGGTAGAAGAATTTGGCCAAGTTCGGGTAGGCATGGAGGTCGGGTTCGGCGACTTCTGAGAGGCTGGCGGGGTGTTAGTTGCTATAAGGAGATAGGGGGTTGTGGGAGATCAGAAGGACGCACTTGACACCAAAAACCCAGGAGTACAGCTTGAAACCAGGGACACGGAGGTAATACGGAATCACGAGTTCGTTGAATCGGCCCCATAGTCTAGACATGGCCTTCAAGGGGAGTGTTGACATGATTTGGATGTGCCTGTACAGCATCACGATTAGCATGTGAAGATGGGTATTGGGATTGATTGCGCGTCATACCATGGACCACTGGGCCGTATCCTCCTTTTCTTGTATGGTCTTCCTTCATAATCTGTCCCTTCACTGCCTGCCTTGCCAATAGACTTCAGATATGCCTCATTCTCCTCGGTTTCCCTCCTCGCCTTCTTCTCTCGCTCATTCACCCTATACAGCTGCCCCAACCCCAAAAACCCAATTCCAAGCGCCGCAGGTATTCGATACCATCTAATCTTCGTCTGCCCCAGAGCCTTCCTCAGCCTCCTATGAAAGGGTTCTCTGTCGCCATTTTGCTGCCGAGACGACTTGGACGTCGAGAATTGCTTGACATGACGTTGTCGCCCACCTCCGTGCACATGTGTACGGGGATCCATGTGTGCAATTGATGGCCGAACTGAGATAGGTCTTGTGTATTTTGAATACTGAAGGCATTGAGAGAGTGAACTTCGTAATGCCCGTGGCGCGGACATGGATAATTTTAAAATGCGCCGAAGTTACGGGCCATCATTTTGTGCATGGATGTTGTTTGATGAGGTTAAGGATGGCGATATGGCAGATAAGTAAGGCATGACGACGGATAAACATGGGGTTCCGCTAATCGCAGACTGACCCCAAGAAGCTACGTGGAATATACAGCTGCAGCACTCAGAAGTAAACAAATCACTCCACAAACTTCGAGAAATATCATGAACAAAGGATGGCTCTTGTTCTGACATTAGAAGCATAGAATGAATGCGACCACATTTCGACGACCTTTCCTGTTCCTCTCGACATCACTCCGCAGCCGTGAAGCCCCAAGTGCTCCAAGGTAACGCCAGCTGAAGAATACAAACACCAAAGGCCAGACTTCACCAGACGAGATGGCTACAGCAGCAGATCAAAACGTAGCGACTCTGCCAGATGTATTCAATCTTCAACTTGTCTCGCCGTCCGTTGGAGTCAATGGCCCAATCTCCTTCGCGGAGTTGCCAGCAACTACCACAGTCAAGCAGCTGAAAGAGAAGATCCGCCAGAGGCTCCCCATGAGGCCGGCGGACGAGCATCAGCGGATCATCCATCGTGGACGTCTGCTGAAGAGGGACGATGAAACCATGCTGGACCTTTTTGGGCGAGAAACGGTAAGCATAGTCTTTCCATGCACCTGTCCCGTTGCTGATCTGTCTTGTCTCCAGCTTCGAAATGGCGAACCTCAGACGCTCCATCTGGTCTTGAGCCCTTCAGCAGGACAAGAAGAAGCGCCTGCTACTCCCTCTCCACAACCATATACGAGCCAACAGCACACCCAGCAACAACCACCTATTCCCGCCCTTCAAGCTCCCCTCATACCGCCTATGCTCGTAACCCCTCAATCGTTTGCAAGCGCTCCTCAAAGCTATAACAGAATACCCGAGCAACGCTCTCAGTCAGAACCAGCTCCGCAACGACCTATCACCGACACCAATCCAACCGTCTACATCCTCTCCTCCCCCACCGGCCCTCGCGCTCTCCTTGTCACAGATATCGCCACATTCATCAGTGCACGTCCAACACCCACAATCCCGCACCTCCACCACACTCACCCACACATACACCTCACGCACGCATCTCCCATTCCAATTCCAAATCAACAACCTGACGCTCACCAGGCTCCCCACCTCCATCCTCACGAGTACCCTCAGTTACATCCTTACCCTCAGATTCCTCAGCCCCAGCCCCGCGCCCCTCTCAACGCCCATGGCGCCAATCCCGCCGCACCTGGCGCCCTAGCGGCGCAACTTCTCCCCCACATATGGCTCATCGTCCGCCTCCTGGGCTTCATTTGGTTCTTTGCGTCCGGGAATAGCTCGTGGTGGCGGTGGATCATGATCACGGGTCTCTCTTTCATTTTCTTCCTCGCAAACACGGGATTACTGGAAGGACTGAGGGCGCCGGTTCGACGGCATTTGGAGAATTTGATCCCCCTGGGACCGCTGCCCGGTGGTGATGCGGCAGCTGGTGGACAGGCGGCAGATGGGGCGGCGCCGGGACTGCAGGGACAAGAGGTTGCGAGGGCAGAAGGTCCCACGCCTGAGCAGGTCGCGCAGCGTCTCATGCAGCAGCGTCGCCAGGAGGACACCTCGTGGCTAATGACGCAGCTCCGCCGCGCCGAACATGCGTCGCTGCTCTTCCTCGCCTCTCTCGTCCCGGGCGTCGGAGAACGGCATATTGCAGCTCGAGAGGCTGAAGATGCGGCTCTGCGACGGAGGGAGGAAGCGATTGAGGAAGAGGCGAGGGCGGCAAGGGAAGCGGAGGCGGAGGCGGAAAATGCGCAGGCAGAGGAGGGCTGGACGACTGTGACGGATAGCGGTATAAGTGAGGCGGGGTCGTCGGAGAGGGCAACGGATGGAGGTGGGAGTGAGGGCCGGAGCGAGATGTTGGGGACGAGTCTTGGAGGACATAGTGATGGCGAGGGCGCAAAGACGCCAACGGATGCGGTAGGTGAGAAGGGGAGGGAAGAACGGACATGACTTGATGTTTAAAATCTGTGAATACAGTCCGATTGTGACGATGGCGTTCGTACCTAGAATGCATGTATTTCTAGTGCTGGTCCATGGAAAGTAGCACCAGGCATTCACGTGGTAGAACTAAGATATGATATCCCAACATCTTCATTCATCAATCATCTACATTATCTTCTGCAAATGCTCGCTCGCTTGACTACATCTCGACTTTAGCTTCTACGATCAACCATGTATCTAATCAGCCCGCTCTAGCATGGGCCCCACCTCCTCGACTTTATTCACAAACTCCTCCGCCACCAACAGATTCTCCGCGCCACGCAGCGCCCGCACGACCATCGTCTCGTTGCGCTGGCGCACGATGTTGCGCAGCGCACTGACCAAGAAGGCGCCTACGATCTCCACATCCCAGCTCTCGGGCAGAATCCCCAGGACCTCGACGACGTCGAACCAGGCGCCGAAGCGCTCTAGGAGGCCGCCCGTCTGCTCGATGCGGTTGTTGGCATCGTCGATCTGCAGGAACTCGACGAGAAGGACGCCGAAGAGCCGTTTTTGGTCTTCCCATCGCTGCTGTCCGCGGCCGTGCGGGCTTGGCGATTGCAGGGTCCCGGAGATGGGATGGTAGATGCTGGAGCCGCCGAGGAGACAGTAGTTTATCGCCGTGTCGTAATCGCCCAGCCCGTGCGTGAGGAGCCTCAGCGCCTCCTCATGCCGTCCCTGGCGGCCATCGAGGATAATGAGTTCTGGGACGAGCTGCTCGCGAAAGGGCTCGATCCGAGCGAGGATGCTGGGGACGTCGTACTCGGCCGCCCTTTCATTACTGCCACCCAGCAATTGCAGAAGCCGGAGACGCGCTTGCCACCATTCCTCGGAGATCCCGTTCTCGGTGATAAATTGCCGATATGTGGGCTTGGGCGGGCGCAGCGCCCGGTAAGATTCATAACCTAAAGCCAAGATGTCGCGTGCGGAGGAGGAGGCGGAGAGCTCGGCGAGCACGAAGTCGAGGTAGTATGCGATGAGTTCGGTGCCATACTCTGGCATATTCTTTCCGAAGACAAGATGTTCGAGGTACTCCTTAACTGCATTCGGTGCGCCCGTCCGAAGAATTGCAACGACGTTTTTGGGTTCAAAGTTGACTCTGCTGCGGTCATCGGCAAAGACTTGGACGCCGAGTTTTGGATTCCGTGCAGCAAGCCAAACGCCATATTCCTGGACTAGTTGTTGATTGCGGATGATGGTTAGATACTCGCGGACACGTTGTTCGCCATCTGTGAATTCGCCACCAGCATCAGGAGAACCTTCGATGATGCGCTTCCAGGTCAAAAGGACTTCGCCGGCCATTTTTCGAGACTGATAGAGCCGGCTGAGGACGTAGAGGCGCTGATGGGATTCGAGGAGGCTAACGGCGCGCTCGAAACATTCGACGCCGTGGTCAGCAACGTCGTTGAGCTCGGCACGGACGGAGCCTGGCTTTCCAAAACCCTTTTTAGATGATTTGTCTAGACGAAGGAGAACGAGCAAAAGTGCGGCGTCGACAGTACGGAAGACTTCATTTTCGTTTGCGATGCTGCCAAATCCTTTCTTCTTCCGCCACGCAGTTAAGAACCGCCTGTAAAACTGCAGAGAATGGTTCTGAGTATCCCAGACATCTTCGGCGTTTGCTGTCTTTTGCGAGATGAAATCCTCAGCGACATCTCTTATGCCGGCAGATATCCATATCCCTGTTCTTCCCTCTATAATCTCGCCTCTTAATTCTGGACTCAGAGCTATAACGACTCGAGGATCCAGGCCTCCTTCCAATAAGGCTTCCTCTGCCACTCGATATTCGCTATCTGTTGGTGCAATGTCTCCTCGAATAAGATCTATTAGTAGCAGCATTCCAGCACGCTGTCTGATGTAGCCCAAACTCATGAACTCAATCTCAGTCTTCGCTTCCCGTCCCCGTATGGAATTTATCACTTGCGTTATCGCCGCGACATGCGATTCTGGCTCTCTCGAGCCACTTTCCAATTCATATAGGTCGAGAGTTGCGTCCAAACGTAGAGCAAGAGGGTTCCGAGCAGCCCACCATATTCTATTTCCAGACCATAAAGCGATGCGGCTCTGCGCACGTCCCAGGCGTTTTGCAAACTGCAATTCTTCATTGCTACGCTCGTCCTCCCAGCCTCGAGGTAGTGGAGCTTCTCCATGAAGGTCTTGAGATTCGAATAGTTCTTTTTCTTTCGATACTCTCTCTAACGATGCCGCTGTTCTTGGATCTGCACTCTGGGTAGAGACAGTTGAGGATCGAGATGATACCCGAGGAAATGGCCTGAATCGCGTGACGCACAACTTGTGCACTACCTCGTCAAAGGTGATGTTTCCGGCTTCAGTAACTGTTCGAATTCCAACCCTTGGCCGACCGCTATCCGATACACCATCCGGCAGTTGTAGCCAAAATTTCTCGGAATTGCTTTCACCATGATCTATATCCCAACGCTGTATTTCAAGTCCGTAATACGTCTCATCAGCAACGTCCTTACCAATTACCGCCAAGACATAGCCCTCCTCTTCTTCCTCTGCATTATTTTGGGATAACTCAATTCCAACTCCACGGCCATCCGTGACTAGAGCTTCCGGATATCTGTCAAACTCAAGAGTCGACCTTGTCACATCGCCTTCAAGGTTGACAAATATTCCAACTCCAGGATCTGTGGTTCCAGTACCAGTAACTAAAAGGAACTCTTGTGGTGATGGAGAGATTATGTGAGGCTTTAATGATCCCGTAGGAACTACCATAGAAACTCGATTGGAGCCTGATTCGGAAGTAGAGGGCGGCGCCGGTAAGGGCTTGTCTGGATTTGATTCACGTTGAGCAGGTCTGTTAGGTGTCAAGGCAGGGATAGGCGATGATTCGCGAAATAGAGGATCTGGCGTCTCCCTCCCTAATCGATCCCGACTCGGTTGCCGATTGTTTCCAGTCATGACTGTGCCTAGACTTGTGCTCCTTCCATGTGCTCGATCCTCAAACTGCGGGGGATTTAGTCCAGCTGTTGAGGTGCTGCGTTGTACTCGCGTCGTGGTGGCATGTTCCGATATATCTTCTGCTTTGCCGCCAACAGTGCCAGATTGCGAATCATCTAGAGAAGATATGGGGAAAAGGGGTATTTTCAGCTGTCTGTCCACGTCGAGAAGAGCGTAGGAGCGACTATCGGCCACGCAGGCGAATGCATCGCGCCTAACGGTAATTGTACATCCTACAAAATCAATGGACTGCAGAATTTATTAGTTGGCATGAAATATATAGAAATGGTTGATATCATACCTTAGTTTGTCTGGCCTCTTCTCCGATTCTGACGCTTCGAATTTTGCGCTTGACGGACAAAAGTGCCATAACCGGGCGGATTTTCCCATCATATCTATTATCATCTTGAGTCCTGTTCAAGTCCAGGCCACCAATCCAATTACTGCCGGCGACTTTCTGGTTCTCAAATACTGGAGTGAGCTCGGGCAATGAATAAAATGTGACAGTCGAATTGCATAGTACACAAGCTTTGTTGGCAGCCGGAAGAAGGAGGATCTGTTGGATACCAGGGCGTTCGAGCGTCGATGATTCTGAATATGCTGGAGCCAGCCTTGATGCTAGTATATAGGATGGCGCGTCGGATTCGTCTGAGGGATCGGGAGGTATTTGTACAAAATGGAGGATCTCGGATGCGGATGTTCCAATGTAGAGGTTGCTCTCTTCACAATGTTAGCTCTGAGCGCAAACATAATATACGGCCTCTGATTGCTGAGGAAATTGCAGCACAATCATAGAACATACCCCAGAACTCAACGCAATTGATCACAATATCCTCCCCGTCTCCATCCGCAGACAATGGCACATCTTCCAGCAAGCTCTTGAGCACAAAAGGCCCGCTTTCCAGCGCCTCTCGCCGCTTCTTTCTCGAAACAGCTTGCTCATGCGGTGGCATTTTGTATAGCAGCTTTTAGCCACCTGTAACAGATATTATCTCTTCATGGCGTTGGTGTGCGCCAGAATGGTAAAGAGGCAGTGAGGCACCTTGGGAGATGAAGATGATGGAGGAGCTTGGGAGCCTACCGATCGGCGACGGGATGTGGACCCTCAGCCTTGTCGCCCGCCCATGCTTGGAACACGCGCAGGGGTGCAGCATACTCTCTGGACAGGAACAACAACATCCGTTTGCGCTGTTATGCGCTTTCTATCTCACAACACCAGTCCAAGGCCATCGCATACTCCCCAGTATATTACAGTGCGTTCGGATCTATATACTCTATCGACATCACCTCAACTAGAAGCATTGGCTGGCCATCAGATCTCCTGGCTGATGTGCTGTCAGCATGGCGGACCTTCAAACATTGGTACCGGATGAAGATGGCCTCTTGAATTCAGTCAAGGGAGCGACTGTCCAGGTCACACAGGAGGCCGACAATAAATTCCAACAGGCCATATCAGCATGGAGAAGTGAGTCCTCAACCGAGGAATCCGTGGATGTCGGTAGCTAACCTCATGATAGAGATTGACCTCACAACTCTTGTACCGACCCTCGATAATACGGCTTCAGAAATCATAACATACCAACGCGATTCGACTGTCCAGCGAAAAGATCTTGCGCAAAAGACCAAGGACTTCAGAAAGCTCGATGATTCGGCAAAGTTGGTTGAGGTTAAAGGCCTGTTGAAAGGTAGGAGAACCACTTGGCTGTAGCTCCTTCACAAGCTAATCTGGCAACAGCGTATCAAACGTTCATCGACCTCCTTACAAATCACTCGAAATCTACAAACTCAGCCTTCCTCCAAGTTTATTCATCATTGTCCGAAGCACCGGATCCATATCCCCTACTCGAAGCGTCCGTCGACTCTCTGCTTCTCTCAGAGGACACGTTGCCTAAAATCACATCAGAGAACGAGCATTTACAGAAGAGTGTTAGCCGACTGACCTCACAATTGGAAGAAACAGAGTCTCGCCTTGAGGGTGAGCGAACCACTCGGAAAGCGGTGGAGGAGAATCTAGACAAAAAAGTCAAGGATGTCGAATATTCATGGGCGGCAGTGCTGGAAGAGAAGAAGGATAATTGGGAAGCAAAGGAGAAGGCTTTAGAGGATAAAGTGGAGAACCAGGAACGCCTGTTGAAGGAGATTAAAGCCACGTACGAGGTATCTCAGAGACTGGGACGTAGCGATGACGACGGGGAAAGCCAAGGCCAGGTTAGCAACGCTGAGTTGGAGATTGTTAATTCGGACTTGGAGCGCACAAGTCTTCGCCTTGCCGAGGTCGAAGCGCGCAATGAGCAGCTCCGAATTGAGCTCGCTCAAACGGCGTCTCAAAAGCCAAGTCAACCTGCCCTTGTTCTTGAGGATGAGCCCGCCTATCTGCGCCTTCGATCCGAAAACTCATCCCTCCTCAGCAAACTCGATGCGGCAAGAATTGAAAAGGATGCCAAGAAGCGTGACCTTGATACTAAGCTACGTTCTCTGGAACGAGAGATTACTCTGCTGAAAGAGGATAGGGACGCTCTAAGGGAGAAAGTGCAGAAGTGGAACGATTACGAGGAAGTGAAGCAGGAGCTTGAAGTTTTGAAGAGCATTGAGTTCTCTACCGGCGACGACGACGATGCTCACGACGGATCTATCGAGAACAGCGAGAATGGTGCAGGTTCAAAATCCAGAGGGGACACATTGGAGCAACTCCTTCTTGCTCGCAACAAGAAGCTCAGCGACGAGCTCACGATCCTGCGAGTCTCTCATCAAGACCTCCAATCACGCCTCCAAGGTTTACAGGAAGAACTCAACCGAGTAACTGCCGAGCTTGCGACCTCCCAAACCCTCAACGTCACGTTAGAAAACGACCTCGCAAGCGTCCAGCAAGAATCCTCCAATGCATACCCGTCTGGCGCTTCTGTCGCAGGGACCTACAAATCACACTACCAACATTCCATCGCACCCTCTGGCTTCCAATCTCGCCGCGGCCGCGCCTCTCCTACTTCCTCCATAATCTCCGGGCTCAACCCGCGAGACTCTATGGCCGACTCGTCCAGCGGCTCTGGCATCTTGCCCATGATAACCGCGCAGCGCGATCGCTTCAAGAAGCTTAACTCGGAGCTCAGCCACGAGCTGTCAGAGTCCCACAAGACTGTCACGTCCTTGCGGTCTGAAATCGCCTCCCTGCAGAAAGACAACCTAAATCTGTACGAGAAGACGCGGTACATATCCTCCTACAACCGCCCCGGCGCCGCATCCTCCGGCATCTCCAACACGCCGCACCAATCCACCCTTCCCTTCACCTCGTCGCCGCAAGGCATCGCGCTGGATCGATACCGCTCAGCATACGAATCAAACATCAGTCCCTTCGCGCAGTTCCGAGGCAGGGAATCAGCGCGGGCGTATAAACGCATGAGTCTGCCGGAGAGGATCGTCTTCAGTATCACAAGGATGGTGCTGGCGACGCGGACGAGTAGGAATTTGTTTGCCGCGTATTGCGTTGCGCTGCATTTGCTGGTGTTCATAAGTCTTTATTGGGCTGGGATGGGAGGAGAGAGCGCAGTCGGCAAGGTGGGGAAGGTTGCGCTAGGTGGGACGGGGGCAGGAGTTGGTGGGTTGGGAGGGGAGGCAGCAGCGGAGGGGGAGAAGTGGAAGGCGCATGATTTCGGGGATGAGCGATAGGGGGAGGGGATTGTACAAGTACGTACTCTACTGTGTTCATTTGTGGAGTTACAGCGTTAAATGTTGACTGTGCGGCATTTTCCCTTCTTGATCGACTTTGATAATGGTTTTCCGCAATGATATCTCCTGGTCTTTGCCTGGCGTGAGTTGCCGATACTGGGTTGGCAATCATTCGGAGCCTTCTTGCAAAAATCTCACTCGGCATGCAGTGCAATTGCATCGCGACGTTGATCATACTTATAACTTCATACTATATACTACATATTCCTCCCTTCAACATCACCACCCATGAGCCACCAACCCCACTAACCATCCCTTCCCCACTATGTCACCAAGGGACAAAAACAGCAAAAATAATTAAATGATCACTACGAGGGTCGAACTCGCGACCTTGGCGTTATTAGCACCACGCTCTAACCAACTGAGCTAAGCGATCTATGAGATCATGATCTGATATATTTTGTTGTTGGAAAAATATACTCATAAAGCTCCTTGTGAATGAAGCAAAATCCTCAAAATACTCTCAAACCTTGCTGTGGTTCATCAGCTAGCTTCCTCGTCGTAACTGCCAAGACTGGCGGAAAACCCTGTTCGTAGAAAAGAGAACGGGCAAAAAAAAAAAAACCGAGAAGACAGACCACAAAAACAGAACAAAAAGAAGCCAGACTGATGGAATCAAACCACCTGCTTTTCAATCTCCTGGCGGGACTGGGAATCGAACCCAGATTGAAACGGGCTTGTATGTTATTTCCGCTGGGGGAGAATACCACAACGTCACGTGCTACCATTACACCATCCCACCATCTTGTGATGGAAGGAGATTATTGGCGATTCGGCTTCTATTAGGGCTTATATTGCTGATTTTCGTTGAACAATAATCGTTGGTTTTCCACCAACCACCTCTCGGAGGTGGTTGGTTGGTGCAAGCAAGTTGCAACACGTCAGGAGATGCGCTTTATACTAAGAACTTTATAGTAATATTATTAAAATAAATGTTATATATAAGTCCTTATAATCTTACATTATCTAGATTGTGTGCTAACATCTATACTTAGTTGGTTAGTTGAGTTAATAGCATAGAAGTGTTAAGTCTACGTCTTCATTCATTCTAAGAACTAATTATTTGAGGGTGCTGGTTTTTGTGGAATTTCTGCCCTTAGGCGATGTGTTGCAACTTGCTTACCCGTTGCAACTTGCTTCCACCAACTGTACCCGAGTACAGTTGGTCGAAACCAACGATTATAGCGAATAATGAGTTCCACTAAAATACATCCACAGCTAAGTGACCGTTAGCAAATAGTGGGTTCCACTACGGAGAATAGTTAAAGCGACAGATTCCCGTCCCTGTTAATATCACGTGATAACCAACTCTACCACCATCCAGCCAATTGTTGGAAGACGCATGAATTTCTATAATATTGGATAAAGATTGTCATAGAAGAAAGTGGAGAACAGCGGTAGAGCTAAAGCGGAGAAATGAGGATGGAAACTAGAAGGAAGCGAAAATAGAAGCCAAAGCTAGGATGAAATAGTAAAAAGGAGTAGTAATCTTTATTATAAGAGAAATCTATAAAGGATATAAGAACATTAAAACAGATGATATTCCCTAATAATCACCCACTTAATAGTTTTAATTAAGTAATAAGATTAAGCTATACATAATTAAAAAAATTAAAGGTAAATGTATATCTTCTATCTTATTATAACAATGAAAAATATCTTTATAGTTAAATGTTAGTTTTAGTTGTACATTGTCTATTTAAGGTGAACGTGATTTGTAGATGGTTTTTCCTATTTTCAGGCATCGTCTAATTCGTGCGAGTCTTATCAAAAGCTGGTGGCAGTGCTGGAGATTTAATAAATCCGTAAATAAATACCTTTTTGTAATCAACTATGAGCACTTACATGGGGGATCTTCTGCTGCTTCCTCAATTTCAAGCAGTAACTTGTAAGCTGTTTCGTTTTTGAGAAGATACTAAGTCCGCACCAGCAGTTTGAGGGTGGAATCGAACCAGACATGCCGCTTCCGCAATTTCCGCTCTAAAAGTTAGGGGCAATATTGTGATTTTCTGGAGACTGAGGCCGACGGTGGTGAAGAAGATTCCTTGCTTGTTAGTGGACGCGATTCTTTCAGTGAACTGACTGATGTAATCGTCATCATGAAGGCGAACTCTCCATTCAGGGGAATGAAAGGCTCCTTATCGCTCTCAAGCAGCTCCATTTGATGGGCCATCCAATCGACATATATCTTCGTGTGATGGTTCATTTCCGGAGACGGTTCGTCTTGCATAGCTTCGAAACTGTGCTTAATGAAAGAAAACAGTGAGCAGGTAGTCTACTTCGGCATAGAATTCACAGTCTTAAGGGTATCCGACACCGAGCTATCACACAAGGCTTGGACTTGGTCGTTCGAGAGAAGGTCCATGTCAGGCTTGCAGTCGAGGTCGTGGCAGAGATTGGTCATAACCAGCTCCGTCTTAGTGGCAGACTCAGCGGAGGCTACAGCCGTTGTCTTAGCACCTTCAATCTCAACGAGGACCTCACTGCCGGTCTTGTCCAGAGCTACAATCTTGGACTCCGTTTCTCGGAGACCCGTCCACTGGATGCTTGCATATACCTTAATCAAGTTTGCGTCTGGATGGCTAAGGCCCTCGAAAGTCAAAGCTCGTCGATATGGGTTGGAATCACCGTGCACATCAACTCTGTCCCGCCTTTAATGCGCATTGTGAAGATTGTCTGCAGGATCCCGTCGAAGGTTGCGGGGTGGATGACGTGCGGCTGAGCAATGTTCGCGCTCTCGTAGTTAAACCACTGGAACGTCCGCACCTCCTAGACGATCCTGTTGACGCCATTGTACGCCATGACAGTGGAGATGCTATAAATCTCCTGCAGTCATCCTCATTCGATATTTCATTGCCCGCCGGCTCAACTGTAGGGCCTTTCTTCTCCTTTCCTTCAAGGTCTGTGAGCAGGTAGCAAAAGCCTGGCGCTCAACCCTCGCTGACGTAGACCCACAAAGCTACCCTGTACTTCCGATATTGGTCATAAGCATAGCCCTTTGCTACGCTCGACCGCACAGCTGCGAGTCTCTATAATAATGCCGACCTTTGCACCTGGTTCGCAGGCAAGGCTATAAGTAACGTTGATGAATTTGACTTCAAAGCCCACTCCTCTCAATACTGGGACAGGCTCTTTTGGGGCACGGAAGAAGACCCATAATTCAGATTGCTTCGTCTGTTCGTCCCCCTTCAAGGGAGCATCATCAAGCTCGATGGGGAGCGTAAATAGGGTTAGCAACAGTACCGAGATCCCGCCGCACGTGTGTGTAATAACATGAAGTTCTTTTTTACAAAGAAGGGATTTTTTGGGTTGGGACCTTTCCCGCTGCGGATGCGGGATTTCGTCGCTGTGTTGTTAGGTAGCGATGTTCCGTTTGTGCTTCATGAAGTGCGGGAAAATAATTGGGACAGCTAAGAAGTGCGCAGAGAGGCAAATCAGCCGATATCGATGGACACCAAGTTACAGGTAGTAAGGGAGCGCTATGTGGATGGGTTAATACTGGGATAGACGGTTAAAGGAACGGAAATTGATAGGAATATTACCTTGGTATAAGAAGTCTCATTTAGAGTTAGTCTTCATAACTAAATAAAATAAAATAAAATAAAATAAAGCACAGGATATAGTTTATTGCGGTTGACACAGTTGTTATTCGTAGTGGCCATCATATCGTTGTTCTAGTTTCGTAAATAATGCTGTCGAGATCATCTCACCTCTTCTCGGCCACCGACCACAGTGCCTCCTTAAAATCGGGTATATCATCCGCACTCTTCGCAATCCTGACCCACCGTACCAGGCCTTCCTCGTCCACAGCAAAAGTCCCCGCCATCTGCCATTTGTCCCCGCTCTCCATCGGCATACTCCATATGCCCTCTTGCTTGCCAAGTTTGTAGGTGCCATATAGACTCCAGGGATTGAAAACATGCCAGGTATTCGAGATGCCTAGGCCCCATTGTGCGTATAGCAGCCGGTCTGGATCCACTACGACTTGGACGTCCCACTCGCCGCCGATGTGAATGACCCAGTCGTCTGTAGATTTCTGATCCGAGTGCGAGACAGCGATGAAGTTGGCCTCGGGATGGCGATTTGCGAGATAGCGAAACTGACGGAAGGCTTTCTCGGCGACTGTGGGTAGGCGGAGCGTTAGTATTCCAGAATTCCAGAGTTGGGATGTGAGGAAAACTTACAAGGACATCCGCAGTGTCGCAGAAAGGTGATGATCGTTGGTTTACCGTTCGGATTAGGGACGGGAAGCTGTGTGGATGATGGCGCCTTGCTTCCAACGATGGGAACAGGTTGTGGGTGGACATCCTGCGACGCTGGAGTCTTCCAAGATCCAAGCTCTTGTTGGGAGTTCATGATTTAAGAACCGCGTATTAATTTGAGGCTGTACATATGCGGAGATGAAGCCCATAATAGTTTGATGCTTCTGATGAGGAACCATGAAGGAAGGGTTGGATGCTGGAGGACTCAAGGTATGTAACTAAATACAAGCACGGTAGGAGAAAAGAGGGGATCATTGGTGTTGACGTCGACGAGCCTTATCGGAATGCGATAAAGCTGTTTTGTGGTCCGTGGTCAGCCACAAGGCTTTAGCGGGGATGAATGGGGTGACGGCTCGGTGAGGTTTTAATCCCTGAGTTGGGTTTGAAAGGCATCGTCAACCACGAGAAACGCACATATATTTACCAATCTTGGATTTTGGAATTCTTAATTGTAATTTTAAGGATAACAAAGTAACAAAGGAATAGCAGAAGTCCTCCGCGTTCGGGGAGCATATCCAGACCCTCGTACTTGACGTCATTGATTCCGTGGATCAACGGCGGCAAAAATGCACGAGATACTCACGCTTCAGCTCGGCCAGCGGAGTAATTATCTTGCAACACACTTCTGGAACACTCAAGTATGTCTTGCATCCGGAAAGAGTGACCTTAGTGTTAATGCTGCTGCAGGAATCCTATTTTACGTACTCGGCGGACGAGGAATCTCCCGTGGACCATGATATCCATTTCCGCCCTGGCATCGGCGCCGACGGGACAGAGACCTTCACTCCAAGAACTGTTATCTATGATTTGAAGGGAGGATTCGGGACTCTGAGAAAGATTAATGCACTTTATGAGCTCGAAGAGGATCGAGCTGCGTCCACAGGCGTCTGGTAAGTAAGGCAAGACATGGGCCTCCCCTGTGATTCTCGCTGCTTGCTGACGGCAGTCGCAGGACTGCACCTCCCACAATGAGGCCACAGCCCGCTATCGAGCAGAGCGCATATCAACTAGCCTTAGAGAGTGGAACGGAGCCGCCGCCGCGTTCAAAGGAATCAGTCCGATACTGGTCCGACTTCAACAGGGTCTATTTTCATCCAAGGTCGATCGTGCAGCTCAATGAGTATGAACTAAATTCGGCATTGATGCCGTTCGAAAACTGGAGCACCGGAGAGGACCTTTTTGATAATCTAGACAAGGAGTATGATCTGCTTGACCGTGACCTGAGACCGTTCGCAGAAGAGGCAGACCAGATGCAAGGTATCCAAATAATGGCGAGTATTGATGATGCCTGGGGAGGATTTGCCGCCAAATATATTGATCGCTTGAGAGATGAGTATGGAAAGACAACTTTGTGGGTTTGGGGACTTGAAGATAGCTTGGCAAATACTCCAAGAGTAAGTGGTTTCTGAACTTTTTGTGGAGTGAATCTGATTGAAGTGCCTAGAATAAGCAGTTATTAAAGATGTCCAACACCGCTCGGTCGATTTCCGAGGTGTCATCTGAAGCCTCGGTGTTTATTCCACTCACCTTCCCATCAAAACCTCTGCCGTCATACGTCAGCATTGATTCGCACTCACCCTGGCACGTATCGGCACTGTTCTCAACGGCAATGGAATCCATGACGTTGCCATCGCGTCTCAGAAGTAATAATGGGAAAAGAGAATCTTTGGACGAAATTGCAGCAGCTTTAAACGTCAATGGAAATCAAAACATAGCCAAATTACAGATGTCGATCGAAAATGAGCCCCAAGAAAATGGCGATGATCGGACTGGAAGGCTTGACCTCCCATCACTGGGCAAGGATATAAGAATTCCATCACAAAATGGCCGTGAACACGATGCGGATGAGACGGAACCGAAATTGTTGAGTCTGGATATGGATTTCTTTCCGTCAGAAGAGACCACACCAATGAGGGGACGTCGCTCCCATAAAAAGGCGCACATTTTTGGGCAAGTTGAATTATTCAGGAATAACAAGGACGCGGAAGACCAGGACGAAAATGACTTTGATGGTTATGAACGAGCCCGTCGACGAGCAGCAGGTCTTCCGATTATTCACAGGTTAGTAATAACATTTACCTGCAATTTTCCTCTTTCGTCATTAGCTTGTTGTTTTTATCTTTACTTCAATATCACAGTAGCACTGAGAGACGATCGAGACTGAGGTGGTCGAATCTTTCTTCGTATAATAGTTGCTGATTTGGCACTATGTAGGAGCAGGATACCCCTGCCGTACTCGTTACTTGACAGCTTCCCCCACATCTATGACGGCACGTCGTCGCCTTTATCCGTGCATACTGCGTTATCGACTGATTCTGGCGTGGCATCAAGAATCAAGAATCTTCGAAGTATTGTCAGCAGGTCAATACCCGTGGACGAACGCGAAACTCTAAGTAACACCCTTGGTGAGATCGCCGAAGCCTACGAGGAAGGCTGGGATAGTGGAAGTGATGAAGATGACGATTAAAAAGCCTTGAAAGAAGCATGCTCCCCAGAAATCGTCTCATCAACAAAGTACGGTCGGACTCGACATGCGATGCATTGCCGTTGATATTAAAGATTACTAAGCGTCAATTAATAACTGAGGAAATGAAATCAAGTTATTGCGACGATCTGGGTCGCACTTGTCCTTCCAGGCATATCGCTTCGGGTTACTCTGCACAACCTCAAGCATGATTCTGCTTCAACTATTGTTACTACTGAATAGATACCATGGATTGCAAATCAAACTATCATGTCACAGACTATTTTCGTATGGGGTTTATCTGTGCCGCCTTTCTGACCAACATTTCTGCCGTGCGCTTTTTGGTAGCCCTTTCTGTCAGTGGTATGGTATGATGGCATCTTTGCAGAAGCAACCCATCTCTGCGTGCCGCATCTCGTGCTTTCCATGCTCATCGGGGCTTTCCGCTAGAATGGTGATTGGATCTTGTTTTATCATAGTGCTAGCACTGGCACTATCTGGGATATATTCGTATACGGGAATCCGAGGTGGGGATTTCCAAAAATACCCGGAGCCTGGAGGGTTGACATCAAATCCATAATACGCAAACTCACTGATGGAATCTCGAATTGCTCCTCTGCTTGGGAGACATAGGTATGCATCTGACTACCTAACTATGGAGTCTACGGACCGCAATGACCCAAGCGATGCGAGAAGCCAATATGGGATCTTGCTGTGCAGCATAACCAGCCAGCCAAATTCTTTTCCCTATGACGCACCAGCCTTGTTCTGTGGTGGCCTCCTGTTGCGAAACGATCCATGCCGTCGCCCAGCAACGGTAATTATGGAGAAGATGCGGAGCGCAAGCCAGGATTTTTTTCGCCAAGATCCAACCCCTCCATTCTCCAAAAAAAGTGCCAAATCCCGATGGCGGGTGGATGGAGGCGACTTTTGCATTTATAACTCAACCAGTCAAAGACAGGACATAACTTTGCGCACAAAAGTCAAAAGACCACAGACCATAGCAATTGAACTGAAGTTGTACATACATACGGCCTAGGAACAAATTTCGATAATTGCGATTGTGAGATTGCGATCATCTGAGACCATTGAGGACTACTGAAGATGAGATGAGACTGAGAGGCGACTCATCGCATTGTGTATGTCTTCGGTCTTCCTTCGTATCCGCAAGAAGTAAAGAGGTGGGTGGGGGCACAATAATTACAGCTATTATTGGTTCTGATCATCTCCATTCTCCAAAAACAGCATGGAAACTCCAGGCTCCGTCTCCCCAGCGACCGACCGGCAGGACCGTGATAATATCAGATGTTGTTGGGGTCTCAGTAGTGACGCTGCACTACTCACATGCAGTCTGCACTGCATCACACCACAGAGAGGATCTTCAGCAGCTGCACAGTCAATAATCCCACTGCAGCTCTTTGCGCAAAAAGAAGCTCTTGGAAACGCCATCAATTACTACGTGTTGTCCTGTTCTTGGTAATTGATATCACGTATCTCACCGCCAGTAGCCATTTCGCATCCACAGTAGTGGAGCTGGTCTCAGATTTAATGAATGTCTCTGGGTCATGCTGCATGCATCACTGACGTAGCAATACATTGGATTAGGGTCTCTTTGAGTCTCGTTCCAACAAGGTCTGTTATACGAGGGGACCACACAGACTCCAGCCCCCGCGGGATTCTATCGTACACGGAGTATTGATTGTCCGAACACATTCCCACGGCAATTCCATGTTTGCAGATGTGCTGTGTATATCTGGCGTTCCACCACATAACACAATTGAGATGGTTTGCTCGAATTGCTACAACAGGAAGGTGAGCAGTTTTCAACTACATACTATGTTCTTGATTGTTTTTACGGACACATTTGGACAATACTCTACTTGAGCCAAGAGAATCGTTGAAGAAGATCGACGTAATACGAGGATGTGCGCTGCTGTCATGCTATTTTTATGGAGCCGTTGTTGCTTGGTCTCAGAAATGTCCCCCCGGGGAACTGGGGATTATACGGAATCATTCGATTTCTTGCCATCCTTAAGAGAGCTGGTGATAGTCATGATGACTTTCCTTGCCTGCTCCTTGTCTGTTCCTTGCCTGCTGCGCAGGTGTCAAGCCATTTCTCGTAGCCATCGATCCTGGTAGCATCTTCTGCAGCCCAACCTCGCTGTTGGACCACCATCGGCCAGGTAACCGCTGATTTTACAGGCTCATCCAGAGTCTGACGGAAGGTTGTGGTTGGGATGGTTCGTGTTTGTGCCTCGCGATTCCATGGCAACCGAGTGTCAAGGACCAATGAATGAATAATGGATGGATGATTGATAGAGTACGGCCGGCAGTGGCCATGGTTTTCCTGGCCCGCAGTTCCCTGTCACTTTTTCCCCAGCCTTGTCTGTCCAAGCTTCCATCTCTGCACGTCGCCAACAACAACAGAGCAATTACTGTCTTGAGACATGGCTCTTTTTCTGTTCTTCCCACAGGATCCTCTGTACGTGCAATGATGTGGCCCATTCACGGAAAATGGAAGTATTCCCGGCCACATAGATTTCGTGCATCATCCTCTGCTTTTCCTTTAAAGGGCAGCGTATGCCGTCTTGTTTCTTGTTTCTTATTTCCTTTCACACTCTACGCTTCATAAAACCAGCCTCTCCTCTGCCAGCCTCTTCATTGACAGAGTAACTCCTTCGCTACGGTTACTTAAAACCCTTCGTTGATCATCCTCCTCGAACACATCTCTCGTTCAACTTCTCCTCTATACATCTATCACTATGAAGTCAGCCTTCGCTTTATTGGCCTTGGCCGTCTCTGCTGTCCTTGGTCAAGGTCTTGAAGCTCGTTGGCCTGGTGAGCAAGCTACCACTACTACCGAGTATACCACCACATACATGACAGAATGTCCTGTGACAACCACAACGTAAGTGTTCTCATTCTCTTATTCGATTCCACGGCCTTTCTTTTATTATTTGATCCTAGATCCTCTCACTGCACTTTCACTTCAGAATGCTTCTGTGAAACAACACTGACATAACTTCAGTACCGAGGCTGGTCATACCAGAGTAGTCACATATACCACGACCTCAACTGTCACAGAAGTGATTCATACCACCATTCCCGTCACTGTCCAGGGCCCCGAGACAACTAGCACGCTTACTACGGTTGCCACTTCCTACTCGACGAGTCTTTGCCCAGTTACGACAACAGTGACCGAAGGTGGCAAAGTTATCACAGTCGTTTATACGAGCACTTCAGTCGTTGGCGTTGTCGTTCCTACAACAATTGTCGTCGGGCTTACCGAAGCTCCAACGCTCGTCCCGGTTACGACAGTTGTCTATAGCACTTACACAACTCTCTGCCCCTATTACGTCACTTCGACGGTCAGTGGGGTTCCTGTTACGGTAACCAAGACTTCGACTTCAACGATTGTGACGCAGGTCCCAACTACAATTGTCGACTACACAACTCTTCTGACTACGGTTTACAAGACCACGGACGTCTACACGACCACAACTTGTCCTGTGACCTACTACACAACTGTCTCGGCTGGATCCACCATCGTTATTCCTATCACAGAGACAAAGACCATTGTAGTCACAAAAGCCTACACCGTGACTTCCACCATTCCCTCAGAAGTCACTTCCACCGCAGTTGGAACTGTCTCGAGTGAAATCTTCTACACCGTCACCGAGACCGTCCCCGGTCCCGCTCCAACTGTGAGCTCAGCAACGACCATTGTCACTTCGCGTCCCACGACCGTCACTGCTCCACCAGCCACCAACACCAGCGTCACCACGTCTGCTCCTGCCATCGTCACTGGCATGGCTGCGAACAACAAGCCCGGCTTCATTGCGTTCGCGGGTGCGCTTGCGGGTCTCATCGCTCTTATCTAGAGTCTGTGCGATAATAGCAGACGGGTAAGCCCCAGGGAAGGAGAGCCGCTCGCTGTGTTTTTCATATTATAATGCTCCAGTGGAGACGGGACGAGAAACATGAATATGGCTCGTTGGAAGGGACTTGATGGGAAATGATATCACGGCATAGGTGACGAATACTATACGACGGGAAGCATCACACTCATTTTGGCGAATAACGGAAATGGAAAGGCGGGAAACTGGGCAATCAGCGATCAAGGGAGGCAATGGCTGGCATCTTCATCACGTGTCGGGGGTTATTTAATTGGGAATACTTCTTGTATATGTTTGGATAAATGGAAGACGATGATTTAACAAAGCCTAGCTAGTGTAGCTGAATACGAAATGAAATTTTTAATAAACATTTGCTAAACGAATCATGATCACGGACCTTTCCAATATCCATTCTACAGATCATAGATAGATGTCGTCTGTGTTGAACTTAAACCCCCTCAAAAGCCATCCACGAAATCCCAAAGACACTAGATATGAAGAGGAATTATAAGGTTCTATACAACGTACATATTCTGTCACTGCGCAATTTTTTTTTTTTTTTTTTGCAAGGAGCTTCGGGTGCAAAAAACGCATTGAGTTTCTGCAATTGCCATGTGTCTGGCACTGTCATGCCAGACACCAAGAGGCTCAAGGGTTATATATACGATGGCAAGCACTCAGGATCACAATCATATAACTAGATTATTTACTCCATGCCCTTAGCAACTAAGGGTGAACCGGCGTTGAAATAAGCTCTGGGAGGAATGTGCGGACACACACGTGCGTAACGCGTTCATGCCAAAAGCGAACAACCCACCCAATGTCTTCAGGAATGCATGTCTTGTCTCCTTGATTATCTTAGACATGTAAGCACTCTATTTTCGTAATCTCATGCCGATGCCGCTATATTCGCGTCGTGAGATCGCGACCGCATTTGCTGTGTACATATTTACGGAGGATACCTTGGTGGGTCAACATCGCGTCTATCAAGCCGACGCCCAGCACTTGACGGCCGGCTGGACGACAATAATCAATAATCCTCTAGCCACGCCGACAGCGCGCAATTGAGAGCGCGACGATGCCAATACGACCTCAATAGCATCAAGCGACCTCAATCTACCACCGCAAGATGTCGGTCCTATGCCGATATCTCCCCTTTGCCTCCGGCACCACCGCGCTCCAAGGCCTCACCTACCTCCTCTTCGTGTGCCTCTTCTCGATCTCCTTCCTCGTCTTCCTCAACAGCAGCGTCTCCTTCGTGATTACCGACCTCCTAGGCATCAAAGACGGCGTTGGCGATCTCGTCGGGACGCTCGGCTTCGCTGACGAGCTGGTCGCTCTGGTCGCATGTCCGTTCTGGGGGATTGTTTCGGACCGCCTCGGCGTGCGATGGGTTTGCGCGCTGGGCTATGCGATCGTAGGCGCTTCACTGCTCCTGTTCGTGCAGGCGCGGAATGTGTATCCTCAGCTTCTGATTGCGCGGCTTGGCTTCAGCGTGGGTGGTGCTGCGACGTGAGTTTCCGATGCGTTGGCGTGTTTGCTCGGCTGCTGACGAGGGACAGGGCGACGATGGTTACGGCGGTCCTACCTTCGATGACGGGCTGGCAGCAAGTTGGCAAGAAGGAAAGGCGCACGGCGATTGTGCCGCAGGAGTTTAGGAATAGCATTGCGTCCTCGCTCGAATCACAAGCTACGATAACGCCGGAGCTTTTTGCCCAGATGCAACGGTCAGCTACACCGGGGGCGAGGGGACAGGACCTGGTGAGGCCGCAAACGTCGCGCGCATCCAGTCCTCCTCGAATGGCAGGGCTTGTAGGCGTCTTCACAGGCTGTGGTGCTCTGGTAGCGCTTACTCTGTTCTTGCCCTTGCCGGCACAGTTCTCGAAAGTCAAGGGTATCACACAAGGGGAAGCCGTTGCTGATAGTTTCTACGTTGTCGGCACTATCGCTTTATTTGTGGGACTGGCATGCTTCATCGGTCTACGAAATCTCCAAGGCGAAGAAGGAAAAGGCTGGCGCATGCTGCTTGGTCGGCCAGAGTATCAGGCGGTACCGAGCGATGAAGATGCCGAGACAGAGTTCGAAGGACCTATCCACACTCCGGCTCCCTTTCTGCCATATTGGCGCCTCATCCTCGACTCCACTATTTTGGGCTTCAAAGACTCCCGCATCGGACTGGGCTACATCGGCGGTTTTGTAGCCCGTGCTTCCTCTGTCGGCATCTCCCTTTTCATCCCGCTGTACGTCAATGCCTATTTCATCGGCCACGGCTTCTGTCAAGGGTCACCGAACGACCCATCGCCGGAGCTAAAGAAGGAATGTAGAGCTGCCTATGTTCTCGCAGCTGAGCTCACGGGAGCATCGCAACTCGTCGCGCTGCTTTGTGCGCCGCTGTTCGGATATCTGTCCGATAGGTATCGAAGGTTCAATATTCCGCTGCTGGTAGCCGCCATCACAGGAATGGCAGGATTCACCGCATTTGCACGGCTGGAGAGTCCCGAGATCACGAACATCGACGGCCGAGGCGGAAGCCCCGTCGTATTCGTGATAGTGGCGCTTATTGGCATTTCCCAAATCGGTGCTATCGTCTGTAGTCTCGGTCTGCTGGGGCGAGGCGTCCAAGGCGACGACGGAGGCTACAATCTCTCTGCGCAGCTGGAACAGGACTACTATTCACGAATTACATACAGCGATACGCCAGACTCAGTGGGACTCGTAGACGAGCAAGCCTACGCTGAGCAACGCAAATCGAGAGGACACCTGAAGGGCTCCATCGCCGGAGTATACTCGCTATCAGGAGGCGCAGCGATCCTCCTGCTCACCAAACTGGGCGGATACCTGTTCGATTCGATGTCGACGGGAGCGCCATTCTACATGATGGCAATTTTCAACGCCGTCCTGTTAGTTATCGGAATCGGCATCGTTCTCTACCGCGAGCTGCCGAGGCCAAGGAAGAGCATCATGATATCTTGAGCAACAAGCAGGAATTATCAGACACTATCACGAAGTACGACGTCATGAGGGATTATTTACTATTTGAGCATTGTTAGACCTTGGCATTCACGAAATCACGTAGAACATTGCTATCATAGTGGGATACGTATTAAAGTTTGGTAAAAGTTTAGTATTAACTTAACGCATTACACCTACCAAAAGAGAAATGAGGAACGACCAGTTCCCCACTTACCACCCATTTCCAGTTTCGAACTCATCATGCTTACTTCCTTGTCATGGTTTTACACGAAAAAGACAATAAGGAAAGAAAAAGGAGAAAGGGGGAAAGGGGAAACCAGTTCCCGCTTTCCTATCACTTACACGCTTTTCCTCACCACTTCTTCCCATCCCATCGACACAGCACATCCTCTCCCTCATATCGTCTTTCTCCTCTTCGGGCTCCTCACCTCTCCCTCGTCTTCACTGTCAGTCCACTCAGCCCCGTTGTTGCCCCACTCGCTGCCCCACTCTCTTGAATCATCCTCGCTCTCCGTCACACTCGTCCTCATAGAAATGCTTCCCTCGCTCTCATCCTGACTCACCCTCCTTTTCGGGCTCCTCGCCCCCTTCCCCTCATTCTCCACATACACTCCCCTCAACCCCAACCAATACCCCTCATCATCCCACACATCCGTTCTCCCATCGCCCCACCATCTCTGCGCCTCATTCCACGTCGCAAGCGAGTGAATGACCGGCAACCACACACAGCGCAGAAACTCTCCCTCCACGAACGGGTTCGCAAAGATGGGCGCCTCACCGGGCTCCGGCACGAGCGTCCGCGGATTGTAAGGGGTCGTGGGAGGCGACGGGTTGCGGTTGCGAGGGGAAAAACAGCAGTCCTGCAGCCCATTCGGCACACACACCCCCGTCAACCCCATCCAATGGCCCTCATCGTCCCAAACATCCGTCCTCCCATCACCCCACCATGTCTGCGCCTCATTCCACCTCGCGAGCGCGCCGACGACCGGCAGCCGCACGCAGCGCAGGTGCTCGTTCTTCACGAAGGGGTTCGAGAAGATGGGCCCCTCGACGGCGGGCGCGATGATGACGCGGTGTGGCGGGCGAGGGCTGGGTGGGGGAGAGGGCGCGGTGTTGAATGGGGAGAGCGGGCGTGGGGCGATGGGGCGAGGTGAGGGGGCGCGGGGTTGCGCGGACTGTGGATGTCGAGGAATGGCTATAGGCTGCGGGATGCGAGAGAGGCGGGGACGGCGGCTGGTGATGGGACCTTCGCTCCTGGGCGTGATGGCCTGCGGGATTTGAGGGGCGTGCGGTGTGGTTGGAAGGTGGGAAGGGGAGGTGGTTTTGTGAGGACGGCTGGTGGTCGTGGAAGAGTGTTGTGGCGTGTTGAAGAGGGAATGTGCGAAGTTATGGCAGTGGATGCAGGTGCATACTTGGGGCGTGTGGAGGTGTAGAAGACAGGGAGCCGCATTGGTGGCTTCGGGGAAATACATTGTTGATGGACCAAGGGCGAGTTTCTGGCGAAGGCTGTGAGAATAGTTACAGACGATGTCGGATGCTGCGCTGCAGAATCTTGGACGTCGTTTGCGAAGCTTCTGGTCTGGGAAGTTAGCAGGGCGGAAGGACTCTTTTTATAAGGATGGATGGGTGGATGGGTGGATGGACGTGAAACAAGAAGAAAAGATTGATGAATGGTATTGTGAATCGAAAAGAAGAGGCGGATGAATGGTGTTGTTTTCGAATGACTGCCTTGTCCATCAATTTCGTCCTGAACAGTGTTGTCCTCGACGAACATGTCCTCAGCAAAGAGCAGCGCAATGGCCTTGTCTCCTGCGATGCCTCCTTCCTTTGTCCTTCACACCTTGTCCATCTTACACCCCACCTTGACAAGCCCACTGTCCACAAACGCCAATTGTTCTCCCCATCATGTTGTTCTCTTTGTCCACCCACTCCATTCTTTGTCCTCGGCCAGGCTGCTGCCCACTCTGTGTACGTCGACCTTCGCCATTCACTCATCCCCCAATCCTTCCCGCTCCCGCTGCGCCCTCCTTTGCCTTCCTCCCGCCACTGCCCGCACTACTGCTCATCACGACGCTCCTGTCCTGCGCTCCAGCCTGCTCCCTCCCGTTCATCCCATCCGGCCTCGCATCCGCAGCGGCCGACGTCGACGCCGTTCCCATCCCCCCTCCGTATCCACCCACGCCACCCACATCAACCTCCCCCAACCTCTCAGTCCACCTCCTATCAAACTCATCCCACGCCTCCAGCCCCTCCCTCCCCATCCTCCCATACAGGTGCCTAATCATCGCCCGTCCCTGCTCATCCAGCCGGCCCTGCTCGTTCAGCGTAGCCAGCTGCACGATCTGGAGCGCGAGGGCCGCGCGATCGCGCTCGGTCTGGGCCAGCGTGGCGTTGAAGTCGCAGGAGGGGCAGGTGGCGGGGTCGGGAGGGAGGTGGTCGCAGGGCAGGGGGAGGGGGGCGACGTAGGGGGGAGGGAGGGGTGGGAAGGGAAGGGATGACATTGTGTGGGTGGTGAAGTGGTGAAAATGAAATGGTGAAGTGGGTTGTTGTGTTGTTGTAATAGTGACGAGGCAATGGATGGCTGGTGAGAATGAGATACGCAATGTGAAACGAGAGTGTGGTGAAAGAGGTGAATGAAATAGATCGAATCGGTGAGGGTAATTGATGAGGCGAATTTAAGAAGAGAGCTGAGCGTGAATTGAATTTTGACAAGTGATGATAATCGGAGATTGGAAACATCAAGATGCGTGGGGATGAACTGTGCGTCTGGCATTAAGGAAATAGAGAACAGACACTGAGCTGTGAAATTCAGATCGAGATTTCTGTACTGCTTCTTCCCTTTCTTAGTCCTCCAACTCGACTGAACGTCTCATACAGCGTTTCTATGGTGCCTATTTTAATTTTCTGTGTTAGAGATTCACTTAGAGTAAGCAATGTGCCTTTTGTTTCATGACTTGATATTTACAATTACGTGCAGGTTAGGGATTTTAGAGTTTCTTCACTAACGTCTAATGCGTTTACTACACCTAGGATAGGACGTTTAAACGTACAAAACCTAGATGATCCATGTGCAAGAGTACTTAAAGGAGGATTATACCATTAAGGAGGTAGATAAGGCACTGTTTCCTAATGATTAGGGACTCATGATTTAACAACTGCGAATGTGAGTTACACTAGATGTTTAATACCTTATGACATAGACTAATAGTAACTTAACACTCTAAGAGCACATTTAATAGAGATACTTCACTTTCGCACATGCTCCTAGGGCCTACGCATGAGTAGACTTACCTAAGAGACTTTCGTTAGCCTACTTAAACTAAAGCAGATAGTAGAGGTAAATATAGAAGCTAGCATGCACTAAATAGTCGCAGAACAACACCACCTTACATGGCTCATTAGTCGCGTTTATACTATAAGACTAGGGTGATTAAGGCTTATACCTTTCTCTAAGAAATGAGGGAATGACTATAGCTATCTTATGTAAGGAGATAGTTTATAGGGAAAAGAATACTATTATAGTATGTGATTTTATAAGGGATAACATACTATACTAACAAATACATAGATAGGCCCTTAATATTTTAATAAGCTAGTCTTCTATATTAGTGTGTTAAGGGGTTAAGATTAAGTAAGGACTTAATATTAATAAACGCATTATTAACCTACTTAGCATTTTAAGGCTAGAGGATATAGGCTATGTAAGACTAATAAGTTAATATTCTATCCGTTAACGGTCTATAACGAACTTATATAAGGCCGTAGGGGTGGACAAAGCGAGAAGACTCCTAGGCCATGAGACAAATTCGATAGTGTTAGAAGACCACTATATCTTCGACATAGGGACTACCGACTACGCCTACTACTTCAGGAGCCACTGCGACAAGATGAAATGGCAGACGAGAATCACCAACTCGCTTTACTTATTCCTCGTCTCTCCCGCCAAAACCCTCTTCTCCACCTCCTCAAACGCCGGTAAGATCTCATCATACTTCTTCCATATCTCTGGCTTATACCCCTCGTCCACCTTGTCTACCGCCTCACTCTCTCGCCATCTCTTCCCAATCAACTCCTCAAACGTCTCTCCTTCCCCCCTCTCCACCGCCCAGACAGCTTTGTACGCTCCGCCTAGTGCACACGCATTACCTCCAACATCAAGTTTATACACGCCCTCCACACCACCCAGCACATCCCCCACAACCCTCGCAATGGCAGGGCTCAACGAGCCCCCTCCGACGAGGTATATGCGTCTCGGCTGCGCTGGCAGTCCCTCTCCTGGGCTGGTCACCAGATGCTTCGACCTCAGTTTCAACGAGAGGATCTGAGACTCCACCATGGTTCTCGCATCATCATCTGGCAAATTCCATCCCTCAACGCCCTCCTTCAGCTCTCCATTCTGGTAATTAAACCGCCACGTCCCGGCTCGGACATTCGGCACAATCTCCGGCAAGGGAAAGTACAATCCAAGCTTCGCCACATCCTCTGGCGTCCTCTGGCTCAGCGGCGGCGCCTCTAATACTCTCTTCTCGAACTCTGTCCAGGGATTTCCGTCTTCGGATTTCGGAAGCTCATTCCTGACCTTTTCCCGCGCTAAGCCGCCGTTTTTATAGCACAGCATAAACATATAAAGACCCGCCGTCGTCGGATGCCCAAAGAAATGGACCGCCGGATCCGCCACAAACTTCTCCGTGCTCATCAAAAACGTCGTGCTCGTGCCCAAACTCACCATCGCGTCTCCCGCCCTGAGGGGCAGCGACAGGATCGTGGCGGGATTGTCGCCGGTGAACGCGGCGATCTGGCAGGACTCGCTGAATCCGTAGCGCGCGATGAAGTAGGGCGCGATGGGCCCCATGCTGCCGCCGCCGTCAAGCCGGACGTCGCCGAGTTTGCGCCGCAGCATGTCGCCCGCGTGCGGCGAGCCAGCGGTGAGGGTCAGCAGACGCCAGTCCCAGGCTGAGGAGAGGATGTCCCAGAGGTTCATGCCGCAGACGTCGGAGACGTCGATTGGAGCGACTTCGCCGAGGAATAGGGAGGCCAGGAAGGAGGAGACGAGGCTGATCTTTGAAGTCTTTTTGTAGACTTCCGGCCGGTTCTTGATGAGCTTCATGATTTGAGGGCCGGTGAAGCGCTGGATTCTGTCAGTCACCTGATTTGAAGATGAGGACAGGAGGACAGACATGGTGTGCTTTACTCCCCGTAACCCTCGCCAGCTCCTCAGCGCTACCTAGAACACGATCAAACTCATCGCATTCCGCCTGCGTACTCGCATCCTGCCAATTCGGGCTCGTCTCGCACGCAAACCCGCCCTTGAGCTGCTCTACCAGAGAGCTCTTCCCGTCCAGATTCCTCAGCTTGTCCTCTCCCTGCTTGTTCCAGAAAACACTGCCATGCTGCTGTCCCGCTCCGCTGATGCCGTGGATCCTATCTAACGGCGCTCCAGCGTCTTTCAACCGGCTGAGCACGAGGTCGACGGCCTCGAGCCACATCGCGACGGGCGCGATGACCTCCAGAGGCGAGGGATGCAGGACGCCCTTCGTGATGCCATAGTGCGCGAGGTCAGCGTCGAAGTCGACTTTGGCCTCGTGCACCACTTTCAGGGACGATGTGATAATGACGGCCTTGAGCTGCTGCGTCGAGAGATCGAAACCCAGGTATAAGGGACCGGATTCTGACGCCATTGCGTATTTATGTTATGGGGCTATGTAGATGCTGGGTTTAGATGAAGGAAGAGGAAATCATTTTGAATTTGAAATTCTTGGGATGGCATTTATTATCCAGGAGCTTGGAGATTCCGATGTTATGGTTGGTAGGTGGTGGGGTAGATACGCCGTGCTATTCGTGGATGCCGTCCATGTCGTGGGGCCGTGAGGTGGGGGCGGGGTGCCAGCTGGGATTCAGGCTAAATACAATATACACGTGACTCTACGTATATATATATATATATGTGTCTGTGTGTGTGTGATGCAATACTTCAGTATTTTGAATTTCTCACCTTTGGGATTTTATCATAGAATACTGAAAGATATATTGAAATTCAGATACGTTAAACGGTTGTTGTGAGATGCCCCAAGCTTGCAAATCGAAAAATGTCAGCGCGATCACATTCAAGAAGACCACGGGAGTTGATCTTTTCAGAATCCTGAATCCAGGCTTCCTCTAGAGGCCAATCTCTCGAAGCTGCCCATCAAGCCAGACACCGTCTTCCTTGGAATCACCTGGACCACCAGCCCAATGGCCCCAAATGGACGGGAAGACCGCCAGCTTGCCAACGCCTTCTTTCATAAGTGAGACTTCAATCTCGGAATCCTCAGGTCTATTCTCTGTCAATGACATGTTGCGATATATAGCAGGATAGCAACTTACGGGAAGTACAAATCAGTCTTAGAAGGGGCAACCAAGGTTTTCGCCTTGATAGCTTGCATGGCAGCCTTGAAGTCTCCGTTATACGGCTCCTGCTTCGACACATCGGCCGTTTGCCAGGTCCACAGCATGGCCAGCATGTTCTCCGGATCTGAGTCTCTGTTAGTAATATCTCCATCGAATCTCAACGACCATACCCTTTGAAGTAGCCCACTTCTCCCAAAAGTTCACCAAGAAATCCTCCACATCCTTGAAGCCAAGATAGCTTTTATAAAGCCCCTGGCGATAGAAAGCCTGGCTAAATCCCCATCCCGCATACCCGCGTCCAAAAGCCTTCAATCCCACATCTTTCTCCTCCTCGCTCCACGTCCTATACTCCTCGCCTCGCGGGAGCAGCCCATCCTTCAGCGTCCCCGCGGAATACTGCTTCTTCGCGGCCAGCAGCGCGCTCTTCTGGCCCTCCAGAAACACCTGGTTGTGCGTCGCACACCTCGCCGCAGCGCAGAATGGCACCGCGAGATCCATGAACTCGGGATACTGCGTGGCCCACTGGAAGGCCTGCGCGCCGCCCATGCTCCATCCCACGACGGCCCTCGCATGGCTGAGCCCCAGGCCCTCGGTGACGAGCTTGTGCTGGGCGCGCACGTTGTCGTAGAAGGTGACGTTGGGGAAGGGCCGGATGGAGGAGTTGGAGGGGGACGTGGATTGCCCGTTGCCGAACAGGGCGGTGATGATGATGCAGTATTTAGCTGGGTCGAGGACACGCCCGGAGCCGATGAGCCATTCGTTGTCTTCGATTGCTGGGGGGTGTTAGCTGGAGGAAAGATGATGGATGGAGGATGGATGGGACGCACAGCCGGAGTACCAGGTGGGATAGATGATGGTCGGGAGGCTGACACCGCCGTGGATCTTATATGCGATCTCGGCATCTGGAATCGTCTGGCCGGACTGGAGTTTCCAGTCCCCCAGCTTGTATTTCTGAACAATAGGGGCCGACATTGCTGTTTTCAAATCTTGACGATATGGAAATGTCTCAGGGGCAAGTGTGTGATGCAGGAAAGGGACATCAGCGGGAGATATAAGGAGTTTATGAAGAAACCCCCGAGATGGTAGAACCCTAGGGGTCAGGCCTATCTTTATCCAGCGAGATATCAACAACAGCAACACTGCAGTAGACTGTATGTAGTCTCCAATCTGACAAATGCCCTGTGGATCCACGAAATGCACTCACGATAGCGCTCCGTCGCGCCGGAGGATGAGGCCTTTGATCCGTCTCAAAAGGCTCTTTGTCGTCTCCACATCATCCTGCATATTCCCAAGAAAGAGGGGGAGGACCAGCGTCTCACAGAATACGGCCGTTTGTGACATCACATCTCTAGGTACTGTACACTGTACAGGTACATACTATCGATGTTCTTCTCCAGCCCCAACGCCGCTCCAGTTCTCACGCAGCTTAGGTACCTTATCAGCCCGGAGGTACATAGCTCTCTGTCCCCGTATCCCCGTATTCCGCATCCCCCTATCCCCCAAGCCGACGCGGAGTTCCTCTGCATCCAGCTAGACAGAGGACTGTGATAATCCGGGTGTATATGATAATCCTACGGACGCCCTGAGCTCGCCAGTGCCCATTTCTGCTGACATACACGCAATACGGTCACTCTAGCCGCCAGTACCGCAGCTTTGTAACGACGCTCATGACGTCCGTAAACAAAGGACACCGAACTTTTACAAATCGACCTCTGCGCCATCGAACATGCTAACTTAACTCATGCCATTGACACATCTCCGTCGAATTTTCAGACCCGCGTAAAGCCTCCAAGCGCACACTACCGTACCTGTTGGCACTGCCATGCCATTACGCCCCAAGCCCCGCCCAAGTCGTCCTCGTCCCGACTCCCCACAGCACTGCTTGTCCTCCTCCTCCCCCTCCCCCTCCCCCTCCCCCTACCTCCTCGCGATTCCTCGAAACCCATCCAGCGCCCCCCTCGCCCCGATTTCAAAACAACAGAAGCAGCCCGTCCGCCCTGGGACGCCTCACATATGGGCGCTCCGACGGAGGATCGAGCTTTTGCGCCCGGATTGGCAGAAGACGCTTGATGAGAAGGCGGCCGAGGGGCTGGTGAAGCCGAAGTTGGATGGGCAATGAGCAATGGGCAATGAGCAATGAGCGATGAGCTATGAATATGGCAAGCGTACACGCCGCAGAGCGTACGAGCAGGGTGACAAACACATAGATCCTGGCAACGATATCATGAGTATATGATTTCATAGATCTCTTAGTCGAACACAGAAAACTGGTAATCACTTGTTGTTAACTTGTTGAGCCCGAAGCCCAATGCTGGAATAAACCGCGACGGCGTCCAAACTGCTATGTATACTTCGAATGACTATCTCGCTGTCGATCTACCTCTGTATCCATCTCTCCCATTATTCTATCATAATCCGTCTCTTCATGCGCATAATATCCGTGAATACAAACCGCCAAATCCTCCTCCATTACCCCCATCTACGCACTATACACACTCCAATCAATCCCCGCCACACTCTCATAACACACCACCACATTCTCCCACTCCTTCTCCACCCCATCCCCCTCACTACACTGCGGCAACAGCGCGACATCCACGCACCCCTCCGGCGTCTCCTCGCCCTCATACCCATAGTACAGCGCCACCGCGGCGCCGTACGGCAACCCCGTGTTGTTACACGCATAGTAGTGCCCCATATCCGGACCCGTCAGCACCGGCAACGGCGCCGGCAGCGGCGCCAGCTGCACCCCTGCCGTGCCGTGCCCCGCGTTGATGTGCACGTCGTGCGGCGCCGCGGTGCCGGGCTCGGGCTGCGCGGACAGGATCAGGCCGTTGGGGAAGGGCTGCGCTGTCAGCCGTGGCCGGTCTGGGGGGAAGAGGGAAGGGAGGGGTGGGCTTACAGGTGTGCCGCCGTAGGTGGCGATGCTGGCGCGTCGGTCGCGCACCTCCTGCGCTGTGCCGTTGAGGTAGAACTGGCGTCCCTTGGTCGGGGTGGTGGGGGGGACGAGGACGGCGGCGCCGAGGCTGGGGGCGAGGTGGTATGAGGCGAGGACGTAGTCGTTTATGGCGAGGGCGGGGGAGGGGGAGGTGACGTTGGCGATGAGGCGGAAGGAGGTGGAGAGGCTGTGCGGGGGATAGAGGGGAGCTTGGCGGCAGGAGAGGGCGGCGGCGGGGAGGGCGGTGGTGGCGAGGAGGGCGAAGGGGAGGAAGTGCATTGTGGTGGGTGAGGGTTGGTGGGTGGAGAATGAGAGACTCTCTGGAGAGACGGATGAGAGGGATGAATGGAATTGATGATGGAATGGAGGGGATCGGATTGAGACGAGAGAGTTGAGATTCTTATACGTTGATCCACGTTGTAAGAATCTTCACACAACGCAAGGAAACCCTTCAGACCTCGTGTGATGAATACGAAGAGCCACCCACCTACCTGCGAGGAATCGATCGTCGCCCTCGCAAGTTGCCGGGTCCACCTGCATGCCCGCGTATATGTCCGGCGCAAGCTACAGGCAGCTCGTCGTTGTGGTGGGCTGGGTAAAGGCGAAAGGCGGACTACCAGACCACGAGCTTGAACATCGTCTCCAGGCTAAAGAGCCACATTGCGAGCGAAGAGGTCGAGGAACAGGAGAGAGAGAGATGCACTGACCTTACCTACATGCTGTAATTCGTGTGCATGAGGTGATCCGCAGAGGACGTCTGACGAGATTGACCGCTAGAGTGTAATTTGCGGGGTTAAGTAAGGTTGGCCGTTTCATTGCCGCAGCCACGGCGGAGCGCCTCTGCCGAGATCTGCATCTGCATCTGCATCTGCATCTGTATCGTGGTGCCGTGGATCGATGTGGAAGTCCGGTTTGCCTCGTATTGCTCGACATCGATACCAGAAGAGGATACAGAGGTGCTCGTGGATATATATGCGGATATTGGGGCATGCAAGCCATCGATGTTTCTTCGTATCATGTCGTGGATGGATGTGGATGGATGTGGATGGAGGGTTCTCACTCATAGGATAAACGTATACTCCGTATAGACGTGTTGATGGCAAGAGACAAGAGAGAGCTATTTATAGAGCTTATATTGAACGGAGGGGAGGGAGTGTGCAGCGTGCCATCTCGACCCTCATCAGCACGATGTCTCACCGAATAAGCACATCAATCACATATCTCATCACTCACTCACTCACTCACTCTCTCATCCTCCCGCCTCTGTAACCCTCTCACGCCATCCTCACAAACCCATCCTCCCGCCCCAGCAAAACAGCAAGCACCTACACTCGCCAACTCCCACCCATCCATCCTTCCTTCCTTCCTTCCTCCCTCCCCTCCTCATCCCAACCTCCCAAACTCCAAACCCCCAAAAAGATACACATCCCCCCAAAGCCAACCGACGAATCCTTTCAAAATGGCAAAGCCGCCCCACCAGGGGCTCGAACCCTGAACCTTGGGCTCTCATCTTTTGCATCTCGACATCCTCCCGAAGAGACGGGGGCGAGAGGAGAGTAAAAGGCCCACGCGCTAACCAATTGTGCCAGCGGGGCAAAGGTATGGCATTCTTCCACTATCGAAATTTATGTAGGAGATACAAAGGGAGGAATGGCATTTTCAAGGCTGCGATGCTTAGTGTCAAGAGTGTCATCATGTCTATAGACTATGATGGCGATCGATTCATTGTGCAAAATGAGAATGCTGGATGGTACATATAGATAGGGGCCTGCATAACCTTGCCACATAATGCATATTCAATCATATACTCAAAAAGTTGGATAATTTGTCTCAGAGACTCACAACGACCCACTGCCCGTATGACGCAAACAACGCCAAACCCCTCGTCGCAATTTTCATACACTACAAGCGATGCATGCACCAACAATGCTAGACCACCACCATCATCTCTCCCCATCTATTCCTCGTCAGTGTCCGTGTCCGTGTCACTGGTATCATCCGCCTCCTCCTCGCTATCGCTCTCCTCATCCGTCGTCTCCTCCACCTTGTCCACCTTCTCCACCTTCTTCTTCGGCTTCTTCTTCGGCGGCGCCCCCGTCTTCATCGCCTGCATCTGTCCTGCGAGAGAATCTAATTCTGCGTTAGCACCCGCCTCAAACAGAAACAAAAAATAGGAGGCAAGGCGGAAAAACATACCCTCATCCGGCTCACTAATCTCATCATCATCTTCCAGCTCCGCCGCCTTACTCGCGTCCTCCACCACCAGCGTCACCTCCATCTTCGTGTCAAAGCCCACATACGAGTCACAGATCAGATGCATGACAAACGTATACTGGCCCGCCTGCGGCGGCGCCTGGAACTGCGCCTTGAGCGTCTGCATGTTGAACGTCGGCTCCGCCGCATCGCTGAAGATCGGCTTGTCGAACGTCGTGAACGTGAACGGCGGCACGGCGATCTTGCCCTGCTTCGAGTCCGTCAGGAACACGTGCCAGCGCGGCGAGTAGTCGCGCGCGTAGTACGGCGCGTAGGCGAGGGGCGGCTGGATGGCCTTGTCGGCCGCCGCTTTGGCGCCCTTGGAGTCCTTCTTGGAGCGCCCGAGTATCGCGTCCAGGTCGTCCTCGTCGGGGTCGATGTCTTCGAGGTCGACCTCGTTGACGGCGGGGACGGAGGCGCTGCCGGGGGGGACGAAGCGGCCTTTGACGACGAGGGAGACGAGGGAGCCGGGCGTGATGTGCTTCTCGCCGACCACTTTGAAGAAGGCTTTTGAGACTTGCAGGTGTGGGAGTTGGAGAGCTACCTTCATGGCGGTCTGGTATTGCGTTTTGGAGAGGAGACCGGCGCCGACCGTGAGTTGTAGGCGCTTTGCTTCTGGGATTGCCATGTATTGCTGGAGGGACATGTGCGTTTTGGCGTCGCCCTCGACAGCCTTGGCGATCGCAGGGGTGAAATATGGAAGTTGCAGTAGTGGCGAGGATTTTGGTGGGATGGCTTGGATGAGACTTTGAGTGACAGCATAAGCTTCGAGGATTGGAAGGGTGGCGCCATATGCTAGAGAGATTGCTGTGAAACTCTGGTTGAGCGCATGTGCGATCGGCGCAACCTCGACCTTCAGCTCGTCCAGAGACTTATCGTCCAATTCGATGCGGCCAAGATATGCCCAGATGAGAGCAAGTGCTTTTCTCCTAACACCGCCGTCGAGTTCCTCGAGCTTCTTGCCGTCCTTCACACTTAATCCGGCCGCAAAAGGACTCGCCTCTCCTTCAGCCAGAATCCTGGATTCGAGTCTGCCAAGATTCGCGTCTGCCTTGTTGCCCTTGAGGACTTGTTTGAATTCAGCACCGGAGCTCAGCGCATAGACGATGTCGCCCTCAGTCATGTCGTCTTCATATTCGCGGAACAGGTTATTCGCGCTCTCGATCAAAACCTTCTCTTTTGACAATGCCTGAGTTCCGTACCACCACTTTCCAACAAGGTAAGGCAATAAGACGCCCAACAGTCCCGCGTAGACAATCAAAACGTATTTGCCGTTGCCCTCCGTAATCATAATTTTTGGTAAAGCGATGCCGATGCTGAAGCTTTGCTTGCCGTCGGGATGGCCATATTGCTGATAGTTATTGCGGATCTCCTCGTCTGTGAGTGCTTTGTATGCCTTAGTGAGCTCCACGTAGTAGTTGTTCAAGTCCTCCAAGGTCTCGTTCTTCGCAGGATCTGCCTTCGCCTTATCTGGATGGAATTTGAGAGACATGCGCTTGTAGTGCGACTTGATCTCTCTCTCTGACGCCGAGTCCGAAATGCCCAGAATATCGTATGGGTTCCATATCTTGGGGATCGTTCTTGCTGTAACGTGAATGAGGTATGCCATAAACCCAATGATCGCCCATCCCACCACAACCGTGATCATGCGCTTGAGCCTCCTCTCCCTCCGTCTCTGCTTCTTCCGCTGGTTCTGTATGAGATCGACATGTTCAGGCTGGTAATCCGACTGGATTTTAGGTGCGGTGGCGCCTGGGTCCGAACTTCGTTTGAGGAGGGAATAAGTCAAAGGAATTGTGACTATTGCTGTGACGGTGATGATGAAGAAGGGGAAGAATTGCCCCTGGAGCTGGTTAGTACCAGTACGAGTCTGTCTGCAAGATAGCATGGGAGAAAACACAGAAAACACACCTCCTCGTCGTAGCTATAATCTGTCCCCGACATGGTGAGTGGGGATCTGTGGCGAGTGCGCCTCTTGGAGTTTCTGTTGGTTTGCGCGCAAGCTTATTATGCTATGCTACACATAAGATGAGGCAGGAAACAAGCAGAAGCTGTCGCAAAGGCTCTACGTCGTCCTGATGGTCAGAGTGTAAATAAAGGAGTGTCGGTGTTGAAGTGTTGAATGCAGGGCGAGGACGTCGGCGTGGGCGTGGGCGTGGGCGTGGACTCTTTTGTTGCCTTTCCCCAATCGTCACACTTTCAACTTTCAACCGTGTTCTGATCGATGGGGACAGGGGTCAGGACGACAGCCAGGACGCTAACCCACAAAGGCTACGGCGCTTTTCGCGGCCAAGCACCAAGAGTCAGGGCAGCTTCAGCCTCGTCGGCAAGGTTGGGGACTTGGAATTCACCTGGAGATATCAACATCTTTGTTCGACACCTTAACAACCTTCAATCGTACAATTCGGACATCTTCTTACCACTTTCAAAGAGCATCTCATGTATCGTCTGAAATCTTGCCATATCATATTTGTTACAGTCTCCTCTACGCAACGATCGAGGTTTACAGACACGTCGCTGGACAAGCTAGCTGACTAATCAGTATTTGCCGTATATTCGTATAATCGGGCAAACGACGAGTTCACCTGCTCATCCCGCAAGCGCCTATCCTTCGACAACAAACTCAACACGACAGGCAGACATTGTCTCTGTTCTCGACAAGCATCCGCATCCGCATCTGCACCCCCATCGGCACCATGGCCAGCACAGGGGACAGGCCTTTGGGTGTCACGGCTCCGCTGTCAACGGCATTGCCCACTCCTGCTGAGAACATGGCCAGCGATGCACTGATCGAGGAGTTGAAGAGACAGAATAACTACGAGAGTGTGGCCGACACGCAGAAGAGGTATGACGCACAGCCTTATTTCTTTCCTCAGCGTCAGCTAATCGACCCCGCAGAACCGAAGCGCTGAAGTCCTTGCAAGCTATTGCTGAAGAGTTTGTAAGACAAGTGAGCAAGGCACAAGGTCTTCCGGATACTGTTGTGAATTCAGCTGGCGGTAAGATCTTCACGTTCGGCAGCTTTCGACTGGGTGTCTTCGGCCCTGGCTCCGATATTGATACGCTTGTTGTCGGTCCCAAACATGTCAGTCGAGATGACTTCTTCAAATACTTCCCAGACCTCTTGGTCAAGATGTCACCCGAAGGCGCCATCACGGATCTTACACCTGTTGTCGACTCCTTCGTGCCTATTATCAAGTTCGAATATGCAGGCATCAGTATAGATTTAATCTACGCCTCCATCAATGCCGTCAACCAAGTGCCGCAGTCACTCAGTCTACAGGATTCGAACCTTCTACGTGGTCTTAGCGAGACCGACCTGCGTTCTATCAACGGCACACGTGTTACAGATGCGATTCTCGACCTTGTACCTCAGAAGGCAATCTTCAGAACAGCCCTACGCGGCATCAAGCTGTGGGCTCAAAGACGTGCGATTTATGCTAATATTATGGGCTTTCCCGGCGGTGTAGCTTGGGCCATGCTGGTTGCTCGCGTTTGCCAGCTCTATCCTAAGGCCACTTCCTCTACTGTTATTTTGAAGTTCTTCCGGATCATGGAGAAATGGCAATGGCCAATGCCCGTTCTGCTCAAGCCTATTGAGAGTGGTCCTCTGCAGGTCAAAGTGTGGAATCCAAGGGTGAGCGAATTCTTACGTCTTTCATTTGGGAGACGCATACTGAGACAATACAGATCTACAAAGCGGACAGTTATCATTTGATGCCGATCATTACACCTGCATATCCTTCCATGTGCGCCACACATAATATCACCAGGTCGACAAAGGAAATCATCCAACGAGAACTCCAGCGCGGAGGACACATCACAGATCAGATCATGATGGGCAAGGCACAATGGAAGGACCTGTTCGTCAAGCATACGTTTTTCACCGAGGGTTATAAGTATTACCTTTCTATTATATCTGCTAGCACAACACCAGAAGCCCAGAATATCTGGTCTGGGTTGGTCGAATCCAAGATCCGCCTTCTCGTCGTTGGACTTGAGGGACATGCATCGATTGCTCTTGCCCACCCTTTCAACAAAGGATTTGAGCGTGTTCACGAGTGTCACAGTGATGAGGAGGTCGAGAAGGCGAAAAGTGGCAGTCTGGATTATTTGATTAAGGAGGAATCCTCCACGTCCGAGAAGGCTGACGCCAAGCAAAAGGTGGAAAATGGCGACACCGAGAAGGCTGACGAGAAGCCCAAACTGGAAAATGGCGGCGTCGAGAAGAAAGAGGACAAACCTAAGGCGACCATGGTTTACACAACTACCCATTATATCGGCCTTGAACTCAAAGAAGGAGCCAAATCTCTGGACCTCTCTTATCAAGTAGACGACTTCAAATACAGATGCACAGGCTGGGACAAATACGACGACGGTCTCAATGCACTGAGCATTATCCACACTAGGAAGTGCGTTGACCCTGCCTTCTCTTAAAGATCCGATAGCTGACATTCTTGATCATACAGCTTCGACTTACCGGATGATGTCTTCGCTCCAGGAGAACTCAAGCCAACCCGACCCGTCAAGAAGAAGATGGTCGTTAAAAAGCGCAATGCCACCGAGGTATGTCCCGAGAGTCGCCCGTCCAAGCTAACACAAACGGAAAGGGCAAATCCGCTGTACCGAAGGTCGTGCAGGTGTAGTATCCCCTGGGTTGAAGCTGACTTACTTCTCTTTAGGACACCACCACGGCTGCACCGCCTGCAAAACGCCAGCAGACGTCAGTTGCGGCCCATGGCTGAGCTCATGCGCTCAAATTGTCCGGGTTTGATCACCCCTTGGGTGACTTGCCTACTATCCCCCGCCGCAACTGTTCTCAGCGGCCATTATACCCATGGCCACCAAGCCACAAAATGCGATGTCATAATCGGCCGCATCATCACATAAATGATATAAAACACAAAATACTAACATTCAGGGACATCCGGTACTGACTAGCTTGTAGTCTTTGCCCTTTGATTCTTCTGTCCCCACCCCACATTTCAAGTTCTCTGACTGATCAGGTGAATGAACTTGGACACATGTTTTTGCTCCCTTTCTCTCTCATGCCCCATGAAAGAGGAAAGAGGAAAGAAGAAAGAAAGAAAATACCATAATTGCAAACAAGCGAGCGAACGAGCGGGGCACAAAGATGGCGCCGGTAGAGATGGGGGCGTTTGGGCCACTTTGCCGGGACGGCATGGGAATCGGAGGGGATGGGATGGATGGGGTAAGCTTGGAAGGAGAGGATGGATGGGGCGAAAGCGTGTATGTAGCTTTGAGATAATACAAAGATATTTTGAGACTACGGGTCTCGGTAGCTATTTAATACCCCTTTTCCGTCTTCTGATTGTGAGATGTGAGATGATGGTGAAGTGATGAAATGAGGGGGGAGATGGGTTTTGCGAGAAGGCCCATGGGGATATAAGAGGCAGTGGCTGAAGCAGAGAAGGTTCTGGGGTGGGAGTATGTATCTGAGTTGAGTTGGAGTTGCGAATCACGAGAGATGAGCTTTGCGGGAAGGGTGGAGAGTTCTGTGTGTTGAAGGAGAAGAGGGATGGATAGACGTGGAAGAGTTGGAAGTTTGAAGTTTGAAGGGGCGACACAGGAGGGATGACGGTGAGGGAAATCTGGTGGTGGGGGGATAGCGGTGGTGAGAGGGGTTGATCGATGACGGGATGATGTTTGACCGAGTTGTAGTTTGTGGGGGGAAGGACGTTGGGAAAGAACGGGGGCCTGGAAAAGGGGAAGTGTCAATCACTATGAAAGTGCTACTGTTTGAGTTGATATGTTGGTTCGCTTGGACTTTTGGGTGTCATAGATGTTTAAATACTGTTTCGCATCAGAGAAGGGAGTGCAAATGGCGGGATTGCACAGCGCAGACGCTCAGGCAGATATGATTGTGAGGGGGTTAAGAAAATGAGATGGAGAAAAGTATATCATAGAAAGAACCGGAGGATGGAGTTTCCGAAGAGTTGGAGTGATAGTCGGATTACCAGATTTGTTTCAGGAGCTAGTCGCATGGGTGGTGTTTGTATAAGAGACGACATTTCCAACTTACTGATCTCTCAACGACAACTTCTAATAAAGGACAAGAGCAGCCGGGACATGCTCTTCTTCTTTCCGAGCCTCGGATGTATGCTCTCTTCTTCTCCAGAACTAGAAAAGCACTTCTAAAATCCATTCGTTCGCAGAGATTCTGTATTGAGCTAATACCGACAACAACAAGAAGATAACTGGCAGCGGTGGCATCTCAGCGACAGAAGGGACGTGGTGGAATATACGCGGTAGCAAATTTTAGACGCGCGAGTGCGTTTTCAATTTGCAGGAGAGCAGAGGATAAGAGCACAGGAAGAGCGCAAGGACAAACCATAACCTGTGCAGTAACCCTGCTAGCTAATAAATCCTCATACCACAAACATAGGTAGTGTTGATTGTGATCTGTATTTAAGTATGTGATGAGAGAACATACTTGGGTGATTGATGAAGGGGACGCGGAAGGAGGATATATGAGAAGAGTTGACGAAATGAGAATGTGGTTGGGTGGAAGGGGAGAGGAGGAAAAGAGGCCGAGGAGCTAAAGCAGAAGATTGTGATAACCTTGAAATTATTCGTGAGACATCAAAGGTCGGAGACTGAGGGAATAAAGGGAATAATGTAGGTAGTGGATTGCGCTATATACCACATCAGCTGCGTTCATATTCTGTAATTCCCATCAAGGTAGATTTTAGAGAAAGCTTAGCATGAGAGTTCCATTTTCCCAGTCAGTCACTACGTCCTCTCAATCCACGGCGTTCTGAAGTTCGCTGTTGAGGAGGATATCGATTTTTATTTGGGCCGATCACCACAACTTACATGTTCACTTCGGCCGTTAAGGTGACAGATGCGTTTCCACTACATTTCCACTACACGTCTTTTCGGTGGCCTGCTTGCCATTATATATACAGCACCATTCTTCGATTCTTCACTATGAGGGAATACCCCCAGTTTGATGCATTGCCAGAGAACCTTGGATGCATCTTTGACACCTCAGATACTAGAGCCAAGTCAGCTATGGTTGTCACATGCCTCCATTACAACGACGCGGCATCTGTTGCACCTATGTCTTCTGGCCCCCACGCGCCTTAGCTGGGAAGTATGCCTCAAGAACGAGCAAAGTTGCGGTGATGAGAAGTGGATAACAGTGGAAAACGGCAGCACATGTTAGTGCACAGCAGCAAGAACCTACAAACTTGCAGAAAAAGCAATGGTTAGGGGGTAAGAAGAAGGGAGCAAGAACGTACCATTCGATGGTGAATACTCAGCCACAAGCACATGTTGAAGGTAGATGGTTGGATCTTTGACTACGGAAAGAAAAAATTCTTGCGTGATGGATGGGCAGTTATATAGGTACGAAAGAAGATGCTAAAAAAAAAAAAAAAAGAGAGATGAAGGTGATTAGATGCGAGGGATAAGCAGGTCAAAAACAGAAGATCGAGGATAGACCGTTGGCACAAGATGCAGAGCACTTCCTGGATTTGTAGCTTTCGATCAAGTTCATTCTCGTCGTGCAGACCCTCCGTTTTGCCCATTTTCATATGGCCTGCTCATTCCAATACTGAATCAAGAATAAAAACCTGGGCAATTAATCCACGTCTCCATACCACCCACAGTCCATCCAACGCACTGCAAAAATCATTCTAATGAGTCCCTGAACGGCTCACCGTTTCTCCCATTTTCGCTCCTCCTCTCCTCTCTAAACACCCTCTGAGTACCATTCAACCTCTGCAGCGTATTCTTTGCTCTCGGAGTCAAGCGATGGGAAGATAAACTGGCGGCGAGAGTCCGGCTTAGAGAGATCAACGAGAACGGTGATGGCAACAAGAACAAGAGTAAAAGGCAAGAATACGAGCAATGGCGAGAGGAAAAGTTGACAGGTTGGAGAGTGAGGAATCAAGCCTTAGTGTGACCACTGACAGGACTTGTTGAGGAACTCAGGATACTGCTATGGAGAGTCCCATGTTGTCAGACGATCCATCTCGTGAGTTCTGTCTTGTCAAGCAGAACGAGAGGTAGAAGTTGGGTTTATACAGAGCAACCTAGCCCCTTGTTGGAAGTTTGATGATAGATTACGGCGAGTAGCGAGGAGAGCGTCGGTGTGGAGAGAGAGGTGACGGAAAAGAAAAAAAACTATAGTAACAGGGTAAGCTAGAGAGTCTAGAAAGATAATGCGCTTGATTTAGAAATTCCAGTTGTTCATGTGCTTCTCTAGAGTCTATTGTGTGCATCGTGTGCCGTCATTAATCATAAAAATCCCTTCCTTTGTCCCACTCCTGCTCTCCAGAATGCCACCCAGCTATAAGATTCGAAAACTGCTGACTCACAGCTTCTAACTGTCCTTCCCCATCACACTACTCGCCGCCCTCAGCCTCTGCCCCTCCTTACTCTGTGCTCCCACAAAGCTCGCCGCCCTCCCCTCCCTAACCTCCTGCAGCACCCTCTCCCCCGGTTCGCCCAATTTCCCAATCCCAACCGCTAACCTCGTATTCTCCTTCTGCAGCTCGCCCACCTGTCGTCTTAGAAGATCTTTCTCCACCCTTAAAACCTCGTTCTCAAGACTAATCTCCTTAAGACCCCTCTTCAACCTTCCCACCTCCTCTTGCACCCTATCCCTCCTCCCCACCTCCCCCGCCTTCTTCTCCTCCCTCTCCCTCCTCTTCCTAATCCTCTCCACCTCTCTCGCACACTTCTCCTCCTGCCTCCTCACTTCCCTGGCATACTTGCTCTCCGCGCGCGCAATCGCCGCCGCTTCCTTACTGCTATTCTCGGTCGTGCGACTCAGTTCTCTCTGTCTGATCCTGCCCAACTTCTCGCCGAGCTTGCGCTTCCGCTCCGCGAGCTTCGCGCGCTCCTTTTCCTCCGCCGAGGTGAGGCGGTCATGCCCGCTGCCGGTAGTGGTGGAGGGCGTCGACCGCGCGGATTTAGTGGATGCGCTGGCGGAAATGGGAGGCGAGGCGAGGGGGAAACGGGTTGGGTTGGTGTCGGCGGCGGCAGTGGTGGTAGGGAGGGGATTTGTGACGCGCTCAGCGTCGGATTCGGATTCGGAGGGTCCTTCCAGAGCGGAAGCGAAGGTGCCCGCGTCGGAGCTCTCCGAGCTGGAGGTGGATGACGTCGAGTATCGCCGTAGGCGGGGCAATGCGTGAGGTAAGGCGGCGGAGTAGCCGATCGAGGGGAGGTGGGAGGTGATGATTGCAGGCGTGTGCGATGCTATAAGAGATGCGGCGCTGGACATCATACCATATAACCCGCCGCCCCTGCCGGCGTTCTCCTGAGTGTGGCCTGGGGAGATCGAAGAGTCTGGGGCAACATAGTTCTCGTCCGGTGGCGAATCGCGAATTCCGTTCAGGCCGGCTAGATGCCCGTTTGTTTGATAATCGTGCAGCGTGATTTCTTTTGGGTGGAGATTCGCACGGCGCCGTGGCAGCTGTGGCTTTGCTTGTTCCTCTCCGTCAGGTTCAGTTTGATCGGTTGTCTCAACCACATCAGCTGTGGAAGCAACTTCATCACCGCCAAACTCATCGATATCTTTCGAGCACGCCCAGTCGAGAAACTTGGCCGCATCAGCCACGATACTACCTGGTGTACCACGCTCAACCATGAAGCGAGGCACAGAACCGCCGGGATCAGAGCGTGTGAGCATGATCCATTCTACAGGATTGCTTTCTGGATCGTCTTCTTCCCGGGATCCAGCAAAGGAGATAGTTTTACCCCGTTTCCTGCCTTCTTCACCAACTGCCCTCGTCGTACTTGATTGATCACCCATTAAGCCCATGGCATCATGCTCCTCAGTCTGCGACTGGCTCTTGTTCGCATTCCTAATAATCGCCTCCCTGCCGAGCCCACTCGTCGTGATCTCCGCCATCTTCCTCGACCGTCCCGCCGCACTCAGATCGTTCATACTCGCACTCTTCTTCCTCTGCGGAGCAAGAGGCACCTCCCGAATCAACTCCACACTCTGATACTGTCCTCTAATAAACCCCTCCCGTTCAGGCGCTTCCGCATGTATACACGGCTTGCTAACCACCATAAAATGCCTCGGGACCTCTTTCCTATCCCCCTCCCCGAATACTCCGCCAGTTTCATCCGTCAACGCATTATCACTCGTCAACAACAACGTCACAAAATCCCTCGGCGTCGTGGGTCCCGGAAACTGCGCGCTGAGGTGATACACCTCCAGCCTGCCGGTCCCCTGCACCTCCCTAAACTCCAGCCTCCTCTCCCCCCCAATACCCCTAATATTGCCCTCCCCGGGGCCTCCCTGCACCTTCATCGTCTCGGGAAACTCCCTCTCGAGCCCCCTCTTCCACCTCGCAAACCCAAGCCCCTCGTGCACACTCCGCCGCGCAAACCAGGCGCCCTTCCCGTCGTTCCCCGCCATCTTGTACACCGACATCCCGAGCGGATTGTCCTTCGCGCTCATCCGCACCGGCTTGCCCCACGCCTTCTGCAGCGCCTCGACATCGGCTGTTGGCGGCGCCGGCCGCGCGGAGGAGAGCGAGATCCCGGACGCATTGGAGGCGGCGGAGGAAGTGGTGGAGGAGCGCGCGCTGCTGCCGTTGAGGAGGGAGGGGGAGGAGGGTGCGGGCAAAGGGACGGAGTCGATGAGAACCTGTGCGGAGCGGAAGGTGGTGGTCATGAAGGTCTTGAGGTCTTGCGGAAATGGCGAGATGGTGTCTGCGGAGATCGGGGCGAGGGCTTGGACGGCATTGTGGAGAGCGGCCATGTTACTGCTGCCTGTGTCCGCCAGCAAACTTGTGGAGGTGTCGAATTGCGCGTTTGGGACGAGGTTGTAGTTCGAACGTACTGGTGTTCGAAACAGTACCCGGCGAGATGCTCTATGACGTCTTTTTCAATTGCCTCTCAGGACTTCTCGCTCCAAGCAGTAGCAATGCCTCAATTCCTCAATTCATAAACAAAACAGTCACAGCAGTACGTTAGAGCAAACCCTCCGCATAGAAGAACCAGAATTTAGGATTTATATTGTCATGTTGTAAGAAAGTGCAATGCATATATACCGACCTTACCTCATCATGGCACACCAGCCACCAGCCACCAGCCACACTTCCCATTGACAGGGCCCGGTCTTTCAGCATATGACGCAACTCAAACGCTCGGACGCTGGGGAATACTCGTACGGCGTTCCCTGTGATGGACGTATATACAAATAATACAGTAAACTTAGGTACTCATTCGGGGAAAAAGGAGGCGAGGAGACCAAGAGTAAGGCTAAGTAATCCAAGGCCTGGTATGGCTTCATTTCACTCCACTCCATTCCAACTCCAACTTCAAAATCTCAAGTTAAGAATACACGGTATATACGCCGCACTGCATCGTACACGTACAATAATACAACAGATACACATACAAAGGTACACGACACCATGCCTCTTCGTACAACGCAATCATCATCCTATCTTCGAACGCTCTAAACGCCTCGCTCAATCATGCTTCTCCCCAATCATCCGACTCCGCTCAAATCCTACATCACCCCGAGTTGTCCCTTCCCGGACGAAAATAGCCTGTCCTGCTCCCTCCTACAACTCCCGCAATATTCCTCCTGCCACCTCCTCAACGCCTCCATTTTCTCCCCCTTCCCGCCCATCGGCTGCTGCTGCGCTTCCTGGCCCTTCTTCGGCGCCCCTGTTCCATTTTCGCCCTCCCGAAGCATGCTCTTGACTTGCATACAGCGTGCATTCTCGTCGAATAACCAATTCTCCCATTCTGCGCGCAGCATCTCGCGCTCGACGTTATTGACTACGCGAATGGCCACGAGGAGATCGTGGCGGTATGCGCCGAGATTCTGGCGTGTGCGACGGAGACGTCGTGCTGTGGATCTGGTTGGCTTGTCGAAGTACGAGCCTCCCGCGTCTTGGTATGGGGCATCCATGTCCGTGGTATTAGCGATGCTTTGGAAAGTTTGAAAACTAGATGTCATAAGCACAGTTCTCCAGTGAGTGCAGCTATGGAACTTACCACCGACTCTCCCGCTGCTCCAGGCCATTCATCGGCAGATTCGTGATCGCCTCATCCAGATCTTTCACATACACGGCTTTGCTCATCATCAGATTTGGTCCCACGCCGAGCCTGTTCATAAACTTCGCCGCATCGCGCTCCCTCCACCACTCGCTCGCGTCTTTACCAGACATGAACATGTTCGCCAGAACACTCAAGAACAGCAGGCTGAGTATGATGCTGTTTGCGCTCGATATTTTCCATATTTTCTTCAAAAGCGCAAATGTCCACATCATGATCACGGAGACAGCAGTCTCCAAGAACGAAGACGTGCGCTCCCAGATCATTGTGCCAATGGTCCTCTGCTTAATCTGCTGACGCTTTGATTGCGCGCCATCGGCGGATGAAAAGAGGGACACTGAGGTTTGTTGGCCAACGTGGCCGAAGATCTGGATGGCTTTCTTGGTGCGGCTTTGAGGCCCGAGTTTTCGGACTTGGTCGGCAACGACGTCCGTTAGGTCCAAGGCATCGAGATCCATGTCGTCCAGGGCTTGCCGTTCAACAAGGCCCTTAGAGAAAGTTGGTGCTTTTGACCACTCCACTTTGTTGTAGATTGAAAGTTTACACCTAGACTTGGCGACGTGGGTAATGACGATCTTTGTAACAAGCATAAAGTCCTGGTGATGTGGAAGATGCCCTATAATCAATGTCAGATAATGGAAGCCGGAAAATCAGAGAAAGACTTACATGGCGTCTTTTTGTCTGTAATCACATAACAGACATGGTCATTGAGCACATCAATAACCTGGTAATCCACAACGTTCGCCTGCCGATGCCGTCTGAACATATCCACATAGTCTATCTGGAAACTGAAATCTCTCTGCATATGACCATGATCCAGTTGTATCCATGGACCCTGTGCAATACGCTGAGCTCGCCGTTCATGATACAACAGCTGAAACACCGCGCTCTTGTCGCCGAACATGATATGAAATAGAGATTTTGGACTGATCTCGAAAACTCTTTCCACCGGCTTCCTATCCATCCCTGCTGGCTCGTAGATGACAGGCTGCGATGGCAGCTGAAACTTTGTCGTCCGCTTCTTAGTTTGTCCTAAATTCATTCCTCTTTCGACATGAATAGCACGCTTCAGATCTCGCTCTCGGCGACTGGCTTTACGACCTGCAAAGGACAACTCATTGGGTGTGCCCATCGATACATCTTCCCAGCTTTCATTGCTTGAGCTGGGAGGTGGTGCCTCAGTTTCCAGCCTGATAAGATCTGTCATTACTTCCTCCAGCGTTTTATTTGATCGTCGCTGCCTGTTCTCGATGAGATAATTCAATCTTGATTGCAACAGTCGAAGCGGCTCCAGGAATGTTTTGATCGTGATTCGAGTAAAACCAGCAGTAGTAGCACTTTCTTTCAAGTGCAAAAAGACAAAATCACAATCTTTGCCAGGTGCCGCAGTCACTTCGTCTATCGTATCTAAAGAAACGTTTGAGATCAAGACCAACCCAAGATGATGACTGTAAAAGTATATATCTTTTTGAGTGACGTACACCCTTCCTGGGAACTCCTGTTGATCGTTTGGATTCCAAGTGGCACGGAAGACTAAAACGACTTTATCCTCCTTCGGTACATTGGCGAACAGCATTCGGAATTGAGCTTCTTGAGTCTTCAATTCCACGGGGTAATTGATCGGATACTCATCAGAGTTTGGAAGCGGAGCTTGAGATTGAGACCCTAGTGCGTCCATACTTACAGTTTTCCGGTGTTGTGGCGATGATGGCTGTATTTTGGGAACAAGCTCGGTTGAAGTGTTGACGGACGAAACTATGGCAGGCGGCAGAGATCTGTCATCTGGTTTAGGATTCTCAACTCCCCTTGACTCAAGAGTGAGAGAAGGTGGCACTATACTTCCAACTCTGGTATTCTTGGCATCGGTCTGCTCAGCTCCAAGACGATTGAGGTATCCCCAATTGGTGCTTCCCCACAAGTTCGCCATTATGCCACTGGGCATGCCACCAGTAGCATCACTTCGTCCAATACCAACGCCGCGCTCTCTGCTAACAGCAACGACTGCTTTGCTTAAATTGGTAGGAGCTGGAGGATTCGCCAGCGTTGAAGGAGCGAGAGTGTTAGTATGGAACTCGGTTGGTGCCGGCAGAGACCTGAGCGTAGGAACTTGTGTTACAGCTGGTGTAGCATATACTGGCAATATATTATGACTTGCGGAGATAAGACTCGCAATGCCGCCCATGGCGCCTGATGTCGGAGCTGGGCTTGCTGGTGGTGCAGGGCTTTCCTGCCAGCTAGCGGTTGGCCTCCGATGCAAATCCAACTTTTGTATAATTCGTGCAGCATGATCTCGACTGCTTTCACCATCTTCTCGGCCAGCTGTCGATCTTCTAGGGCTAGTAACATCAATGCTACTTCGAGAACCTGTGCTTCCAAGATCAAATCCAGGCACTGGGAGAGTACTTGAACGGTCAAATCCTGCAGGACTAAAATCGTCACTCCCAGTAGCTGTATGGCCTCCTTCAGATTTTGCTGCAAACTCTGGTATGGATGGCGGTGTAATTGCAAATGCAGGATCAATACCACCTGCCGAAGTGAAGTCATCGCCTGCACTGGCCTTGATGGCGTTGTTTTTCGCTATCTCAAACGCTTCCAACCATTCCATTAACTGAGCTTGGGTCTCAGCTTGCAAAAGAATCGTCGCATTCTTTGTCTTTACTTCAAAACAAAATCTCCTGTCCTCTAAGGATAATTAAGCACTATTCTCAAACTTGTGGGAGGCTCGGATACTTACCACCAACAGCAGGCTTCACGTTGCAGAGAAGTACTCCAATCTTCTCGCTTTCTTCGACACCACCGCTTTGGGATCCTTGGACTAGCCATCCGAAGATGCCGTTCTTCACATAAAACCAGCGGCGTACCCAAGTGGTCCTCGCCGGCTTTCCAGAGATTGCGCGTAAATATAGCCAACCTTGCTTCTCTGAGTTCATATTGGCCTGCAGATTCAGTACTGAAGGACCTTTTGGACCAAGATAAGGCACCGTCGAAATATTATAATCTTCCAGCTCGCGGGAAGGTTGAACAGCAGCGCTCGCATTCTGTGCAATTTCCTTCCTTGCGACCTGCAATTCGCGTCGAAAGATACTCTCACCGAAGTCCATCTCTCGACTCCAACCCTTGATTCGTTCCATTTCGCTGTTCCAGTGTGACGCATGGGCTCCAGCCAGTTCCCGTGACTTCTTCATCTCCTTCCATTGATCCGTAGAAACCTTAACAAGGAGTTTATCCATGGTGAAGCGCAGCTGTGGCGCAAGAAGGCAGAAGTCGAGGGAGGCTTTGAGGTAGGCTTTGCGCGCTTCGTGCACTTGGAATGCATCTTCTCGTAATGAGGAGGGCTCTTTCGTTTTCGATTGACCCAAATATCTTGCCAAGGTAACATCGAAGCCCTTTTGGGTTTGCTCCAGGTATCTCCGCGCATCCTTGAAGTTGCGAAGCTCTCCGTTCATGAAAGCCTTCAGTGGCTCAACAAGAGTTGTCTCCATCTTCCTCGTCGCACCAATGAATTGCGACCACCACTCCCTTGAACCCTCCCCGAATCTCTGCATCGCCAACAGTGTGTAATCATGGTCAATAATGGCTTCGGAGACGTTGGTTGGCGGCACCGACCGACCAAGAAAGCTGTTGATCGTATCTTCCAGCGCGCCCGCATCGTGTATGAGCTTCGAAGTGGACCTAACATAGGCATCCAACCATTTCTCAACAATCTCGACTTGATCCGAGAAGTGTACGGCGGTCGCACGAAAGGTGGGCGAGTCGAGAGCTGCTTCTTTGAGGCCGACAGGAAGGAGAGTAAGCGGACGACCAACCTGCTCGAGAGCAGGTTGGACCGCGGTTTCCGACATAGCGCTATGCTATGTATTACTATAAGCTTCCGTCGCTCATAGCATATGTGTGTTCAAGTCGGGTTTGAGGCTTAATATCTGTATTCATCGAAGTCGCGATCCTCATTGTTGGTCCCCTGGGCCTTGGGGTTATTTGTCGTCATAAGATAAGGTAAGCATGGCCAACGCTCAGGGTTGGGTGTGGCTGAAACCATCTTGTCTGGTGGCTGCCCAATGTGGCTTTCCATCGTGCACATCACCTTCCGTTCGCAAACACCTTCCATCACTCCAATGGAAGCCATTCCTGATGCTTCGCAGCCATAAACATAAAGATGACGGGAATTTTAAGGATATTGCTTAGTTCGCACAGAGGTCCAAAAAGATTCGAGACTCAGTAACTACGAAAGTACAAGTACAAGTACAAATACAAATACAAGTACAGGACATACAGGACTCCTTTGAACGCCTCTTCCTCTAATGGAGGTACTTTTGAACAAGACGAGGAACCTCTGGGGCTTGCTTGATGTCTGAGACATCAAAGCTGATGCAGAGAGAGAGGCATAGAGAGAGCTTCATGAACTATGGAGTCTTACTTCTCTATAACGAACAGCATTCACTATCCATTATCCATTATATCCATATGACACGGAGTGCGACGGGATATCTCGGGCTCCAAAGTCGAGGAATGCTTGGTATCAGAACCACGAAACTTTAGCCTCTGCTCTGCTAACCGTCAACAGGACACCGCACATGGACAAGGCGTTTTGGTTATATGTACATGTACATACTCCGTTGCAACGTCGCATCTGGGTTTGACCCAATGATTCCCAAATTGGACGAATCTGGGACACTCCTGGTGATGACAGTATGTGATTATGCTTGATCCATCGGCGTATGTTACGGCATTAAGCTTTCTCAATCAGCAGTTACTAAGGAGGAGGAGGAGAAGATGTTTGAAACTCGCTTGTGAACAGCAATGCAAATGAATGGAGAGAGAACTCTGTTGCTTCGCATGATTCACCAAGGTTCCTCGACATATCCACGACACACACGACGAGCAATTGGCGGGGGAACGGGGGGTTTATGGAATATATCCGTACATACGTAGGTATGCACCTATGTATGCATGCATGTACTACTCTACTGATCGTTGCTGTGTATAGCCTGCCCAGTTGATACCCCCAAATTCTGCCGACAGCGGAGTGTGATATGAATGATGGATCGTGCATCGTACTTCGGATACAACTGCTCGAACTCTGACACCAGCGGTGAAGGCAAATTAGCAATCGAAGGCGTTCCACTGTTCCAGAGATCCAGAAGCTGTCATGCATGCATGAAGCGCTTCGTGAATACAAGGTAACAAGGATCGAGGCATGTGCTCGATGTCAACATCTGGTCAATACTGGCGCAGGTCATTCTGTCTGCCCGTGTATTTACGCCCATTGAGCTCAATCGCAAGTCAAGAGGAGCATCTACTCGACGATGCGACCTCATACACATCAACTACCCTGGATTTATCGACCACTACACGAGCACGGGAATCTTGCTCGAGGGGCAATAAGCTTAAGCATCAGCACTTCCGCAAGAACAACTGATATGAATTGCATATATGATCCCTCTCATAGAGCAAGACTGTGAGCAGCAAGGTCTTGCTCCTGTGCATATTGTTGTCGAAATTGAGCTGAAATCCGAAACTGTGATGATGGTTGTTTAACATGGTGGAGCATTTCAGCATCCTAGCACCTCGTCTTTTCTCGATGTCTCACATCGTTCTGGTTTGTGGCGTCTCCCCAGCGCCTTGAGTCTTTGACAGGGAAAAGGCTTGTTCCACGGACGAATGGCACTCGAACAAGGATGCTCATCGGACATTAGACTTCGAATGCGGACATGGATACTTGATCAAAATTTGCAAATATACATATATGTACATACGCAATCCAATATCATAAGAATGATATTCCAAGTCCCTGATGCTTCTACCTAGGTACATACACTATGTATGTATGTACGGAGTATGTATGCTATGCTACCCACGAACCTCGTGGCCCACGGAGTATTTTCTCCTAAAGACAGTGAAGATTGAAGAAGTCGAAGCGGGGAAACTCCCATTGCCGACTAGTTCCGAAGTTTCTCCACGTTCAACTTCGGATCTCCACAGGTAGGTATGTACCTACTCATTCCCACCTTCTTGCCTGCATATAGATTTGTATGTATAACTTGAATGGCATTGTCTCATTTAGATGATTGGGGTTATTGTCATATGTATTTATTTATTTACATATTGATTTACCTACTTACCAAGAACCAGAGCCATGTCAGCGCGCCTTAATATAGCTGGGTACCTTCGTGCAAAGGAATCCTGCCGGGCATCTTACTCCACATTCTACTGTGGAATAGTCCGCCCCGCGAAACTACCTAGGTACTTATTATATCCATACTAACGCTGACGAACCTCACTTAGGTGCTGACTTATGCCTCTAGCTCCTAGCCTATTCCCTGGCGTCGGTCGAAGGGTGTCAGCTAGGAGAATTGATTGCCCTTCGATTCTGTCCTTCCACAACTCGGCCAATTACGCTGTGGAGAAAGGATTCCTCGTCTCCACTCCGCCACTCTCCGTGCCCCAATTTGGAGCCTCGACTTTGACAGCCTTGTGTCTGGGGAAAATCATCAATCAACGACGACTCGACGACTCAACAACTGACTCGACGACGACGACGACGACGACGACGAGTGATGTTGGGCTATCATGAACCACATAAACCATTACTGTGCAAGAGCCTCAACGTTCTGGATCACACCGCAATCGCCTCTAGTGGACGCGCGGACTCTCCGGACTCTCCAAAGTTGAAGACGTAAGGGCGAGCCCAAGGTTCACTGATCAAATAAACGACATACAGAGTAATTCACGACTTCTCTCGCAGAGTACGGGGGATATACGTCTGCGCCCGCGCAAACCCAGCTTCACGATCCGAACAATCTCCGGATAGATCAAGATATGCTGATGCAGGGCGACCCAGCTATGGAGAATGCCCCGTTACATATGAATGCGATGGAGGACTTGGAATACATGGATACGAACTTTCCCTTCCACGATATGTCGAATTTTCCGAATGTGGGCGCACAACTTGATACGAAGATGGAAGACGAGAGTGCCTCATATATACTCTCTGTGACAGACTTGACCTCTCCGGGAGGAGCGAACGCAGTGGCGGGTCAAGATACGCGCAGCGATCAGGACAACACATCTGCTATGGAACACACGACAAATAAAAATGGCAATGAGGAAGGGTCAGCGGGCGAAAGTCCTGAGAGCAGTCGGCCTCGTGGCACATCCTTGGCCGAAGGGTACGACGAATTTGGCATAAATAATACGGGAGCGGCCGATGGGACAGACCTTGGAAAACAGAAGGAGGGTAAGAACGAGACGCCAGCCTGGACAGAATTGAAGACAAAGGCTGGAAAGGAACGGAAGCGGCTACCCTTGGCCTGTATCGCCTGCCGACGCAAGAAGATTCGATGTTCTGGAGAGAAGCCGGCCTGCAAGCACTGTCTGCGCTCACGGATACCTTGCGTTTACAAAGTGGCTACGAGGAAAGCTGCACCGCGAACGGATTATATGGCCATGCTGGACAAACGGTTAAAACGCATGGAGGAAAGAATCATAAAGATTGTAGCAAAGGATGATCAAGATGTGAACACGGTGGTGAGAGCACAAGTGAAGCCTGCTATACCAGGAATGACACCAGCTAAGCCAGCCAACCCGAGGAAAAGGCCTGCTGAAGAAGCCTTTGGAACTGAGCTCGAGGCTTGGGCTACTTCAGCAAAGACCAATAATCAAGGAGTATTACCTGCTTCATTACTTGCGCAAGAGCAAGAGGAGAGCAGGCTATTGATCGAAGGTTCCGATGCGTTGCCATCACAAGAGATCCAGGAACACCTTGCTGAGGTCTTTTTTGACAATATATATGGGCAGGCATATCATGTTCTCCATAAACCGAGCTATATGCGAAAACTAAAGTAAGTCACAATCTTCCGAAAGACCGATTGCGGACGTTTTTGACCATAGGCAGAGCCGGTACACTTCCACCAGTTCTCATTTTGGCCGTATGCGCCGTCTCTGCCCGATTTTCAACACACCCCAAGGTCAACTCGCAGCCTGCTTTTCTACGCGGAGAATCATGGGCGGCCGAAGCACGAAATATTGTATTGAAACGGTACGAATGGCCAAATATCACCATTCTGACATGTTTGCTCCTTCTTGGTCTCCACGAATTTGGTACATGCTATGGTGGAAGGAGTTGGGCGCTTGGCGGAATGGCTATAAGAATGGCATATGCATTACAGTTACATCGAGATCTCGACCATGACCCATGCAAACCAAACTCGGAGGTACAGCTAAGCTTTGTGGATCGCGAGATCCGACGGCGGACGATGTGGGCGTGTTTCTTGATGGATCGGTTCAATTCTTCTGGGACAGATCGACCAATGTTCATCAAGGAAGAGACAATCCAGGTTCAACTGCCAATCAAGGAAAAGCTGTTTCAGTTGGATATGGAAGGCCCAACTGAGGATATGAATGGCAACGTCTCTTATCCATCGAATGACGAGGAAGGAGAGCTTTCTAATGCTCGAGAAAATATGGGAGTTGCCGCTTTCATAATTCGTTCATTAGCATTATGGGGCAGGAGTATTATTTATCACTTTCAAGGGGGTCGAGACAGAGATCCTCACCAGATATGGGAGCCAGAGTCCCAGTTTGCGGACCTAAAAAAGCAGACTGAAGACTTTGTGGCTACTCTACCAGAATCCTTGAGATTTACGCAGGAGAACTTGAATGCTCATGAGACAGAAGGCTTGGCGAACCAGTTTATCTTTCTTCACATCACTTCTCAGCAAAATATCTTGCTGCTTAACCAGAACGCAGTTCAAGGGCCTCGATCAGGGAGACCCCGAATCGATCCACCTAGAGATTTTGTGATTCAGGCGTCGGAAATGGCGTTTGATGCTGCAAAACGTATATCCGAGTTTCTACGGGCTGCAGACCTCTACCCAGTCACTGCGCCGTTTACAGGCTACTGTGCGTTCCTCTCAAGTACTGTCCAGATGACAGCTGCCTTCTCCAAGGACGAAGCAATCGCGTCACTAGCAAAGGAGAATTTGGCGACAAATGTTCGATATCTGACGAAGATGAAGCGTTACTGGGGCACTTTTCATTGGACATCGGAGCAGCTCAAGAAGCAATTCAGGGCATGTGCGGATGCTGCCAAGCGAGGCAATTATACCTGCGGGTTGAACACGATAACTCAATATGGTGATTGGTTCGACCGATATCCCCATGGAGTATCGCAGTCTGACTTCGAGGATCCGGCTGTGGCGATCAAGAAAGAAAAAGGTGACGATGCAGTGTTGGAACACAAGTCCGATCTCCACACTGTCGAGCAGTTCTTCCACACCATAACTCCTGCTCAACCCACCGACGCAGCCAAAAACAAGCGCAAAAAGAAGGCAGCTCCCGCAGCGGTTTCTGCATTACCATCAAATCAACCCACCTCCCAGCCACCGCCCCAATCCGCACCATCTCCACAACAGCAACAGCAACAACAACACAGTCCTTCCGTCAATCTTCCTCCCCAATCCCTCCAAATCTCCGACCACGCCATCTCCCAAGCCCAAACCCATAACCAGGCCTACCCCCACCATTTCCCCTCCTTCCTCGCAATCCAACAACCGCCCCTCTACGGGCAAGACCTCCTCTTCCCCAGCCACCAACTGGGCATCATGCCGCAGCTCGACCGGCAGCTCGTGTACGGCGCGTACGCCGGCATGGGTCCGCACGATATCAACATGTCCGGCCTGCACGCCGGCGCTACCGGCGCTGTCGAGAGCATGAGCTGGGACGCCACGTCCGGGCCGGGCGCGGGGCTGGATGGGTTGGCGGCGATGCAGGCGCCGTGGACGGCGGAGCCGACTAGTGCGTGGTTCATGCCGTTTAACATGCAGCCGCCGGACGTGGGGGGCGAGCAGGAGATTTTTGAGAGTCTGGGGCTGGGGACGGCGGTGGAGCTGGGGGCGGGGAGTTATGGGATGGAGATGGGGATGGGGCCGGGCCAGGGGATGGGGGGTCATGATGGGGGGGTTATGGGGGGAGGGGAGGGGGGGAATTGAGGGGAGGTGGAAATCGCTGATGGTGTGCATATATGGGGATTGGATTTGGCGGAAGGGAACAGTCAAGGGAGGAATGTACGATCGTTTATTTGATATGGGTGGGGTGCATAGGACGGGGCTGTAAATCTTGACGGCACAGGTATGTGGGATAGCATTCGTTACATAGCGGGTGGCGCTTTGAAATATCTGGAAGATTTCGGAACGGGTTTTGGGCATGAGACGGATTGCGTATGAAATATAGGAAATTAAATAAACAGGTCAATATCCGCAGTCAGCGCGTGCGAATATTGTCTCCTCTCTGCCACTATTTAAGTCTGCATGATGGGAGTTGCTTCTCTTGGTTCTTGATAATCATGTGCGGAATAAGGAACAAGAGCTAGGCTATGGTATGTGTGTAGCTGCCTGAATTCTCCGAGCCAAGCAAGCTCGCACCCCAGTCCGTGGGTGACGGAAAGGTTTTCATGTGACGAGATTGGGATTCTGCAACGGTGAGAAGGGGCGAGTGGGTGGCTGGAGAGTCGCCGTGGGGGTGAGAGCCACGGCGGGAAAATAAGTTGTGGTGGGTGGAGAGATGGAGCGTGTGGTATTCTGGGAGGGAATGCGGGGGAAGGGAGGGAGGGGGGCGCCGTGGATGGGGGCAGAGGAGGCGGGCCAAAGGGGAAAACGTGTGATTTTGGCGGTGGTAATGCTGTTGGTGATGAGAAAAAGGAGGGGTGAGTGAAAGGAGGGGTGGGTGAAAGGAGGGAAGCGTGTTTATATACTTCGGTATTCGAGGATTGGATTCCAGAAGGAGGTTTGGGACGGGGAATGGAGAGAGGAAAGTTCTGAAATTAGGACATTTTGGAGCATTGATAATATTAATCCAAGATGGAGTTTTGCGTCTGCACGCCGTCTATCTTGTCTTCAGAGACGGAAAAGGCAGAGAAATTGATAGATGGCGAGTTTTCCCTTCTACAGCCTCTGTCACGCAACTTGCTAAGCAGTATTTGGCATTGCACGAGGGGTTTTGAGGACCGAAAGGGAAGCGGTAGGGATAGAAAACAGCCTCTCATGCGTGAGGTATCCCTCTCTCCTGCACCTGAGAGAAGAAGCGCATAGTCAGCTTAAAAAAAAAATCGCACAGCCGCTGCATCGCACACATATGTAACCGGGAGTAAAAGCTACGTCCTTAGAAATGGCCAAGAGACTCGGGCTTCTTGTTAGACGCAATCGGGAGATCATCATCACCCTCGCCAATGGAGAAACTCGGCAAGATGGATACGTTCGCTTTGACCTCACCACATCAGGGCGTATTTACTACCGTCAAGGCCTACTTGATCCATAAACATACAAGCGACAATGTCGTATTGGGACGATCCTGGATGAGGCAAGTTAAATGTCACGGCAGATCGGAGGCACCGACTGCGGCATACCCGTAGTTTCTTTTATGGTAGCCATTGGCACCAACCAGGCACTCCTAACATCGAAGTCAATCACTCATTGTAGGAAATTATCTGCCGGCGATCACTGTTAATTTCTTTCAAGCATCGCTCACGTCGCAAAAATGGCAGCAAGAGGCCATGCGTGAAGTAGGACGCAGTGGTGAGAGGAGCAACAGCAAGATTGATGCAGTGGAGGTGAAATCTCGCTCTTCTCGAAATGAAACGAAATGAAATGGATTGATGTGAAGGCGCAGGTGGCAGCTTGGCAGAGTGCTGGATTGAATTCCACGCATTAGGCAGAGCAATCCTATTGTTTCTTTGGCATTTTAGATTTGCCCAGTTGAGGACTCAGAAAGAGGCAGAAGATGACGGAATATATACCTCCTTGTTCCTGCCAGGCTCTGGATGTCCGGAGGCTTGCGAGATACATTGAGATTTAGCCATTGACACTCCACAAACGTCATGAGCAGATCATCCTTCATCACCTTCGCATTGATCAAAAGTTCGCTCTGCTTCCGAGCTCTCTTCCCTCTTTCATTCAGAAATCGCTCAAATGGATAGGATATGAATCAAGTCTGAAGCTAGCACAGTATGTACTCGCATAGAGACTTGCGTTACAGGACCGCGACGGACACTGCCCTCGAGGCCATCGTGAAGCCAGATCAGAGAGCATCTAACCATGATGACGAAATAAAACCGTTGGCACCACCCTCTCTCGCACCGGCCCGTCCATTACCCAGGTGTTGAATCTCACCTCTTCCACAGCTCCTCCAAACATTCACTTCGAAATGCCAATCGCCCGCTTTGCCAGTAGTTGAAAGGGGGACACCATGAGTGGCTTGCGGGGTCTTGGAGAACAATGGCGCGTTAGAGCAAGGCAAGGCTGAAACGAGGACGCCTGGAGGATTGCCAGCTTCGTCGTCCAAGACATGGACGATGTATGCATTGTGTGCGGGATGCTCGGATATCTGTGAATTCATCCGAGGAATCCTGTTAGAAATACCACTAGGAAAAACCATACCGCCAGAGATAATCGGCGCACGTATGGGCAGATATTGCCACATCACCTCTAGTTTTTACAGAGAAATCGAACGGATTTATCGCGTTATGTCCATAATCCATCCCAAAAATGGACACCCGTTTGTGAGAAGCATCTTTCCGTTGACGGCAACAACCTTGGCGTGATTCCAACTTAGAGAATACAATGTGTGCGCGCGGATGTAGTTCTCGGACGCTTCCCACTTCCTACCCAGCCTTCTCAAAGAACGCCGCGATCTCCTGCTGTAGCGCTCTTGATTCTTTCATAGAAGCCATTAGGTTAGCTTTTAACTTGGCGATGAGTGCTTTAAGTCAGTCTAGTAACTGCCGATCATCCTTTAGAGCATTTTGCTCAGACGGTGGTTTGAACCATTAGGTGAGTGACCATTAGCTTGTATAAGAGATAGAAAACGAAGCTGGTCATCCGGCCAAAAGATGTGTTGGTACCTGAGAAGCAGTACTGAAGTCCGGGCACTGCAGCTGGACTAGATGCATTCTCTCGTATTAGGAAGAGAATTACTGGTGTGATTGATGGATCCATCTGGTTCACAATATCTGCTAGATTCCGAACTACTCCTCGGTCCTGTGTCATGAAATCCACGGCCGGGTCTGAAGAGTGGGCGAAGTCCACAAAAGACATCGTCTTATCTGTTGTTGGACCAACGGGTATGTACTTCGTAGATCGTTTGTCGGATTGCTTTCTGTAATATGCTTCTGAGGGTCTGTGGCGGATGGTCAAATGTAGACCAATTCTCGAAAGGTATGAATACACAGAACCGAAAAATACATAGATGCCAAAACTCCATCATCTCCATTTCTAGATTCCGCCCCCTCTGTTGAGTCATTTCTCTTGTCAGATTCAGAGAGCTTTTGGGGGCCTAGATTGTGTATCACATTCGTAAAAGCTACCCAACGAGTCCAAGATGTCTGGATCGCCTCATCCTCAACATACAGGTGAACAACCTGTCGACGTAGAATTACAGACCGAGATCGCCCAGGAGCAGCAGCCGGATATACAAGCCTCAAATGTGGGCAAATCTGGTACAGGCATTCAAGCCTCGAACATCGATGGATCTGCTTCTGGTGAGGCCAACGAAGAGACCGGAGAGAGAAGAGAGGTGAAACCAGACCGGCGAGGAGAGAAGCCGCGGTGAGAGGCTTGCTGACAGTGAGATGTATCCACAGCGGACAGAAACTCTGACGCCGGATTACGAGGATCTCATTGTAGATCTTGAGGAAGGCCGTGGACAGAGACACAAATCCGCTTATGACACTCACTTCGGCGGATTAATGGATGCACTGAAGAGCCACGGCGATGATGAACACTCTGGGTGTGCGCCTGAGGAAAGGATAGAGACTGGAAGACAAGACATATGTTTATAGCACGTGAACCTGAGACTGAACCTGAGGCCCCGGATAGACTATAGACTGAGATTGATTTGGAAAACGAGACGTGAGAAATGAGAGAAAGGAGAGATGATGTCTAGCAATACCATGCTCGATGATCTCTGGCAAAGAAAAAAAGGGAAATAAACGTGACGAATCTCGGGATCCCTACCACAATATCCTAATTTATGCCTGTCTTACGATTCCTCTCGTCCTGCTTCCGACCAGGAGACCAATACTAGAACATCGGCTCTTCCCTTCTAGCCCCAAACCCATGAACTGCCGATCCAGGACCCCCAATCCGGTATGCATCTGCCCAAATCGTGGCCGAGCCCTCCACGTTTGAGGCATCCCATAAAATTACAGGATACAGCCTAGTCTCCAAGCAGTGTCTTGATTTCGCAATGCTGTTCTATTTGCGAACAGTGCCCGATCTGCCGCGTAATGGGCTGCTGGTGAGGCTATAGTCTCGAGTCTGGCAAGAAATTGATAGATATGATATGAAGAGTGCGCAGGCGGGAAAGAAGGGGATGTATGGGTGCAGATCATGCTTTAGATGCACAAGCACAGCCTCTCTCTAAGCGCGGCATTGACAACGAGTCGCTGGAGGAGCAAGGATGGTATTCGAGAAACACTCCATTCGATCTTACCTTTGACAGGATCCACATGAGGAGGACTGCTGGCATCGCATTTCTCCCCCGCGATCGCCAGGCTACCTGCAGCAGAATCGTCGTCATGTACGTGGGCGGCTGCCCGTCACATCAGAGGATCACGTCTCATCCAGCCTCCGTCATTCCATCGCTGCAGTTTCACAACACCGCCCACGTGAGACCCCAAATGCCGCCGAGACGCTGTGCTACCGCGAAACCAAAGCATCAGATTTCTTTCCTCCGAGACATCTGAGCCGATGCCATCCGCCGAGGCGCCGACGGGGTTCATGCGAGCTGCTCGACGCTGGCCAGGGCTCACAAGCTCCCAGGCCGCGGTTCTCCGTGACGCAGATATCGGTCAGCTGCCTGCGAGAATGCAGAGTCTTCTGCGTACGAGCGGCAAGAAACGGTCTTCAAGGTGCAAGCACGGTTCCAGGGCATGGAGCTCGGTCTTCCAGAATCCTGTTTGCACCACCGAAGTTCGGTTAGGCGGCAAATGTCTGTGCAAATGCATGTACAGTATCTTACATGCCAGATGACCGGCTCCCTGCACATCTACTGGCCGCGGCACACGGAGAGGGCGCACAGAGCGAGCTGATACCCCCCACTGAGTCTCTCGTGTTTCTCGGTCGACGGCACCGACGTTGAAATGAAATGTGCCGATCACGAGATGACAGCGGGAACGGGAATGTCCGACACCGAAGAAGGCAAAGCCTAACCTCGCATCGGAGAATTTCTATTTCTATATTTGGGCACATTTTCAGTCTGAGCCTCGTTTGCCACGGCATTTGCGCCACAGCCTTGGTTACTGTGCTGGCAATTGACATGGCCGATCGGCGACCACGATGTATTCTGCATTCTGATATTGAAGCTTCCCGAAACCCTTTTGAATTGATATCGGAAATTTCTGCAAATGGCGGATATCTCTCAAATCCTCTCCTCTCAGAAAAATCATATTATGCCCTGATATAGATCTCTCGTAACCCAGAGACACCCATGTCGCCCAAAAGACAATCTGAAATCCGGTTCACGATCAAATTCAGCGCTTGGACGAATCAGCGGTGAGAAGTGGCAAAGCCGCGAATAAGCTCCACATGGTCTGCCCAAAGCTCGGGCGAATGAGACGTCAGAGATGCACTTTTCGACGACACACCTCAGCTGACGCTTCGAGAGTGAACAGCTGCTCTCGTCCTGTCGTTGCCATATCGCTGCCATATCGCTGCTTCGGGCCCTAGTCAAGGGAGCTGTCTCTCGACGGTCCGCAGAATCTAGCTGGGAAGACGGAAGGAGGATGGAGAGGGGAGAGGGCGGAGAAGGGGCACGGGAACGAGCGATATGAATGGAGGACGCGGCACGGGCGTGAAGCTCCGTTGGTTGCGAGACTCGTGCGTTCCATGCATGAGATTCCTGATCGAGTGAGGGCTTGTTGGAGAAGCTCTAACAGGCGAAACAGCCGATATGAGGACGAGTCGGGAGCGTCTGTTTGTGCTGCGAGCGGTTGGAAGGTGATGGAGAGACGCGATGCGAAGCCGAGAGACCTACCAAGATGTCAGGAGAGGGGAGAGCTGTGGATTATTCCGCGCGGAGGTCAGAATCTTCAAAGTCGTGCAGTAGTCTGAGGCCGGCGTTTGAGAGAATCTTCGTATGTGCTATGATATGTCGTGTATGGCTCCGATGCAAGTCATCGACCTCGACAGCAAGGTATGGCGGCCTCCTGCAGTACGAGATGGAAAAGGCCATGATGGTGTTGTCCGAAACAGACCATCAGCAGCATCTCCCCATCTGCGTGCATTGACGTGCTTTGGACGGGATCCTGGACCATCGTCCCGCCAGCTAGCAATAGGTTTAGTTCATGATGGTGGAGTTATATTGGAGATTCCGTGAGATCTCTGACCCTCGCCTCCACCTGCTATTTGCTCTCACCATGACTGTCGCAGTGCATGTTAATTTGACAACGGGCCATTAGAAAGGTAGGGAGAGACGTGTGAAACGCAAGCTCCTGATGGTCCTGATGGTACATGGAAGCAGAGACCCAGTTGTGCCTGGATTGATACCTTGCCGGTGCATAATCGAACGTCTTCTGGTGGCCAAACAGCGCCGTGGAGGAGCAAGAAGAGGCGTGAGCGTGCAGAGAAGCGAATTGGAGAGGTTCGCCTCTGCAGCTTTCAGCTTTTGTCCTAAATGATAGTCGTCGAAGCTTGCAATCAGCGGCGTTGCAACATGATGGCATAAACATCGATGTCTTGGATCAGGATAAGTCGGCCTCCTCTAGGTCTCGGTCTCCGACGTCTCGAAGATGGCGAATCGAGCCGATTGAGGCCGCTTCAAGTGCATACTTCGTATGCATATGCATGTGCATGATGCAAGTTCTGGTCGACCAGTTATTTTCCGGCCTGGTTCGCGACCTGCGTGCACAGCCATACATACATACGGTCGCCGCGTCTTCCTTCAACGCCCGGTGATGGCCGGCGAGGTCTGTAAAAGGGCCATTCCATTATTGAGCAAGGTCTGAATGTGAACTGTGGCCTCGCTTCTAGTCCTACAGTCTTACAGTCCTACTGGGTAATGAATGGTAAGGTGGTCAGGTACTGTAGAGCTGTAGCCTGTACGAAGTACTGGATATGGCCGAAGAAGAATGCGAGGAATCATGCGGGCGATGCATGCGACACCGCAGAACAGGGCACAGCATCGTTAGCATCGCCGTCGGCAGAGGTGAGGGGGCGGTTTCAGTACGACGACGCTGCTGTGCTATGTAAAGATAGATAGATGCCTTTCTTCGGAGGCGGCGACGGCGACGGCGATGATATGACAGACATGGAATGCAGACAGAGATGCATATGTACACTACCAAGATCCTCCGCAGTGCCTGCAGATGCGCTAATCGGCCACCGGCCATCCACTGGATTTAGCCGAGCACAGGCTCTGTCCAGGCTCTGTCCAGGCTCTGTCCAGGCTTTGTCCAGGCTTCATTGGGGGCTTTCGCAGGGCTTTTGCACTGTTCCACAAGCCTGGACTCGCTGGACTCAGGCGAGACATGCCCGGAACTCCCTGAAGCCAGAGACATGTCCGGGGCGTGGATGCTGTGCTGCTGTGCTGCTGTGCTGCTGGATGATTATCCCTGGGTGAAGATCCACTCACGTGCAGCAACCCACCCCCCAAAAGCCCCCCCTCCATCGTCCATTCCTCTTCTCTGGCGCCCGCATCGGTCGCCCCTTCCCTCAGCTAAGACTAACTATAACCCATACATGAACTGTGACCTGTCTTGCGCAACCTCTCTTCTCTTCTCTTTCCTCACCCTCACCCTCACCCTCACCCTCTCCTCTACTTTCCTCTCCTCTCCTCTCCTCTCCTCTCCTCCCTCTCCTCCCTCTCTTCCATCCGCTCTTCCTATTATCTCTCTTTTCACTCCTCCTTCTCCCTCCCTATTTTCTCTCCTCCCAATATAGATATAGTCGTCATATTCGCCGCTTTCCTCAGCTCTCATCGATATCTCTTGTTTCTACGGCGCGCATAATATTTCCCTCGTCTCGGGACCGCCACTTATCTACGCCTCTGCGCCTTTCCTTCTTACTATCTATATCTCGCTCCCATTTTTAATACGACCTGTCTCTCTGGAGGAACGCCGTCTCTCTGCTCTCATCGATCCCTGGTTCCTGTACTCTCATCGCTCATTCCCCTACACGTCATCAGCCACAGATGCCTCCTCAACTGTTACCTGCCTCGGCGGCTGCCTTCGCACCAAGAGCCTCATCAGTCAACATAGTCCTCGGGTCGAAGGTCGAGCCATGGCTAACACAGACCCTGAAGAGGATAAACCGGATAAAGCGCCCTCTCAACAGCGTACCTCAACACCAGAGATGTTTAACGGAAACGTTATCATTGGAGAACGCCATATGGACGTTGACGTCGATCATGTTACCAAAGGCACCGGACGCGGACTTGCGCAAGGATCCGAACCCGTTAATAGAGGCTCTCTTCAACTACCACATGATTCATGTCGAGGCTTACATCGTGCACGTTGACATGGTGTTACGGAACGAGGTGGCCTTCAAGCTGACGCCTGAGTCGATAGAAGCCTTGATCGATCACCACAAGGAGATCCACTGCGTCGATATCGCAGCCAACACGTACAACTGGTCGGAGAAGGAGCTCCAGGTCAAGAAGTTGCATGAGGAATTCATCCAAGCCATCAACAAGTTCGTCTATAGGACTCACGCGTCGGCCCTGGAAGGATTGGAAGAGGATGGTGCCGGTGAACTGTTGTGTGGAAAGAGTGAAGAGGTCAGGAACAATATCATGAACTTGTTTCTGCCTCTTCTCCCACCTCCACCAAGGATTGTGGACGTCGTCCGGCCGCCGACGTTGCTTCCAAGCTCCCCAGCAGGTCCGAATTGGTGGTCACAGTCAATGTTGCAAAACCCATTACCAGCACCAGTGGACAATTGGAGGATGCTCCCGTCAAGCCCCAGCACGACTTCGTCGGTTGACAGCAACTCACTCTGGGTAAGCATGAGTCTTGCGGAAACCCTTCAACTGCCGTCTCCTGCTCCGTCTTTCAGTCAGCCCTACACAACTTCTGGCATGTACTACTCTCAGCAAGTCAGCTCGCCGATTCCACAGCTCCCATTGCCCAGTATGTTCGCACAGCAGCCTTGTGGTGTGAGCGTTGGCTACAACAGCTTTGGAAACGGTTGGGATCGATACCAAGAGTACGCAACGTCGATGTGACAATCAAAGCCCGAGACCTACTCGACAACATATGCTACAACCTCACCAGGTTACTACTAGCACGGCATTAACCATCACTGAACTTAGACGCGGGTCTCCGACTCCGACACATCTTCCTTGCAAATCGACAAGTTTAGCGGCATTGATACCGAGGGCGGCATTTTCATCTTTGCGAGGCGGACAACAGCACCACTCAACAACTCAACCACATACCTACTATCTTTTATTTTCTTTTGCTCATTGTCTTTGGATTTTAGCGCAGCGTTGGATTTTCTGAGATTTTTAGCGACGCATTGGTTTTGTTTTCACGGGTCTTGAGACCCCGCTGGCTCGTTTTTTTTTTCCATATATGCATTGGCAGGTCCTTGGGCGGGTTCTCGTCGTTTAAACACGCGTGCATTTAAAGAGAGGAGGTATACGCAGCAATGCGGCGGGATAAATCGGGAAGGAAAACAGGCTTTTTCTGTCACCAAATTTTCATTTTTTTAATGCTGCTGGGAGGGGATGGGGGATAGTAATGTCTACTTTGGGTATCTGGTCTTGGAGGGATAATTGCGATGCAAGGGTGGAGACCTGAAAACGTTATGGATCGCCAGCTGCACGGCCTCGTCACTATTCGGGCATCTTGATATGATGAACGAACACACGGCCGTGGCTGCCGAGCAACGGATACGGTTTACTGCGATGGTAGCTGCGCCGCCTGGCGCCTCTATGCTTGCAGAAGGGCGTCATCGGGCGGCGTGGTTGCTGGTCGGCACTGGTGCCGGCCTGGGCCATCGGACCCACCTCCTCTTCAGGCCATTCCTGCGTCTGCGGGTATCTCGGACTTCTTCCTTGCTTTCGCCGCTCGAGGCCGACTGCTTTGCGCGCTTCACGACGCCATGATGCTCTCGGAGCGACGGACACACATGAAGATACGAATGCCACGGAACCCAAGATTAAGACAGACGCCAGCAGCATGGTAGCACCGTCTCACTACCGACGCCGCGCGGGACCGCGGCGCGCCCAGGCCTTTAGGGGATATACATCGCAGGGTCGGTGCTATTTGGTCGTTTCTGCGGGGACGGGAATGCCGGGCTTGAGATGCGGGGATGATGGCTGGCCCGCCGCCTGTTCTCCTGCAGGTTGGGAGACGGGGCTGGGATGAAATCACGGGCTGATGGATGGATGGATGGATGTGTGGATGGTGGGATGAGACTCATGGACTTTTAGTGATAACTAACTATAATTGAAAGATTTAGTATGGTTTTGGCTGTGTTTGGGTGACGCGGAGTGCAAGTGACGTGAGTTTGTGGGTGTGGGTGTGGATGTGGTTGCGGAGGATAAAGGAGAGGATGCAGCGTGGGCGGGCGTGGGGACCGTTCTGCGGCGTAAGATAAGATCCAAGAAAGGTTCAGATGCATGGCCTGCGCTGAAGAACGAGTGGATTCGTATGGCCTTCTGGACCTTGACGGGGAGACTGATGGATGTGGTTCACTCACACCCCCCACCACTCATCTTGTTTCCCTCGATCGAGGACGTATTGATCCTTAGTGAGAAATCGTAACCCGCTCGCTTGAGAGTTGAGACATGGTTCGAGTCTTGGTAAGTAAGTACTGTTTGTTGTACTGATGGGAGCGAAGCGACCAGGCGGATACGGATCCGACGATTATCACCAGGGGAGATCTCCTACTTTCTCATCAATAAACCTCTGATGGCCTCGCCTCGAGAGATCCTGGCCGCAGCCAAAGACAAAGACTTCAAGCTCGCCGGCTGCGGCCTCTTCGCCCAAGTCTTAGGATTAATTGAATCTGGTATCGCTCTCAAGATCTGTGATGAGCCGGGAGGAGCTAGCGAAGTCGAAAAAGAAATCTACGAACGATTGGGTCCCCATCCCCAGATTCTGACGACCTATGGGGAATGCGAATCAGCAGCCGGCAAAGGTCTTGCCCTCGAATACCTGCCTGCCGGACCCGTGGTGCAGCATCTGGCACTGGAGAAATACGCAGAAGAGAGGAAGCGGTTAGCTGGATCGAATGCTTAATCTCGGTGGAATGCGTCCTGACAGTTTTACAGATGGCCGGCTCAGGCAATTAAAGCAGTTCAATACGTCCATTCGAAAGGCGTCATCCACGGCGATATTGGAGCACACAACTTCCTGGTTGCAAACGATGGGTCGCTCGTGCTTGCCGATTTCTGCGGCTCTAGTCTTGACGGCTCAATGGCAGTCACAGCTCCCTCAATACGCTACTGTAGACCTATCCCTATGGAAGAAAGATCGTTGAATATTTGTGTTCGAGATGATCACTTCGCCCTTGGTGTCGTGCTGTATGAGATTGCAGTCGGGAGTCGGATTTGGGAGGGTAAAGATGATAGGGACGTCAAAATCTGTATGAGAAGGGAGAGTTTCCTGATTTAAAGGGGGTTGAGGCGAGGTTGGCCAGGGTTATTAAGAAGTGTTGGGAGGATCAATATGAGAGTGCTGATGACATCCAGGCTGATTATGCTCAACTAGGTGTGGAAATGCCCCCTTCTTTAGAAGAATGAGAAACTTTGTGTTTTCCTTCATGGCTTACAAACCACGTTTGCGAGTGTGCCTCACTAATGATCCCTCAACCGTGCATTACTCTCTGTCTGTTCCAAAAGGAGACATAGGCACCTCGACCGGCTAGAACGAGAGTGGAATGCAACCCAATCAACATGACCGCGGTTGGTCAAGCTGTGGCATTCATTCTTCGTGCGCAATGGAGAATGAAAGCTCTGAGCCAGCTTAAGTCCTAGAATGTCGTTTTGAGGGCGGTCGAAGATGCCATTGCCGCTGACGAAGTGCCGTCTTCGGAATATCGTCCTCCACCAAGGGCCACTTATGATATAATACGGCCACTAATCCAATTCCGACCTCGCAAGAAGAACAAAAACGTGGGAATTTGTGCTTCTGTGACGTCGTCCTTTAGCATCGATGATGAAGCCCATGTGTTAGCAGGAGAAAGTCACGACAACGGCTTGAAGGGTGCGTCACGTAACTTCCAGGCGGTTGTATGTCGCAGTTGGCCGCACGCTTCTCCATCACACCTTGCGAAATCATGAGCTCGCAGAAGTCCCGATCGTAAGTCAAGGTGGCTGCTGAAACTCTTCCACAGAGACGTGGAGAGTCCTCTGACGGTGAGTGAGTCGCCAGTACGCGAGTCGGTTGCTGGGAATAGTTGGAAAACCTCCCGAGCCTCGAGCATCAACAACACAAGCATCGAGACTCAAGCATCAGCTGGTCCCGAGATACCTCAGCAAACAAGGACGATGCCGCTGGTAGCCGCCAACCATGTCCGCTCGGACGTTCCAGCGACATCTTAAAACGCTCCTTGAAGCCATCTGTCTGACTCTGGAATTCTAAGAGCACTAAGCGTCGTTTCCAGCAATGCTCCAAAGAGCACTTCGCCGTACCGGATGGAAGGCTGTGTGAGAGGATAAGCTTCCCAGGCTACTCGATCCGCAATGTTCCCTGCGCGGGAGAAAGCATTTGCCGCGCTTTCTGTGGATGAGGAGCACAATGCCGTACAAATTCCGGTACTGTGTTTTTTTTTACAGTAGCGGACGCATCTCAGCGCTGTGACTCCCCCGGCACCCTAAGTGTTCAATAGAGCTCTAATTCATTTTGGGAGACCAACGATGGAGAGTCGATCAAGCAAGCTGGTTCCTTCAACCCCTGGATGAACTGGCGGCCACGATTACAGAATGAATCAAGACGACTTCGCCCATGCATCGTGCAGATAACGCGGGGGAAAGCAACACATTGCAATGCAAGACATTGTTGGTAGAGGTTAGAGGAAGCGATGGCTTACCGATTGGGGAACTCAGGTAAGGTGGCAGTATGCAGAGCGACAACAATAATCCAAGCTCCCAGCTCATCCTCACTTGAACATCCGTCATTTTGCACACCTCGTTTACTCTACTCGGCTGGGAAGACCATCCAGCCGCTCACCATGCGATCGTGACAGCGGTTCAGGAAGTTACACGCCCGAAGCTCCTGCCGACTCCGGCCTCAATACCTTGCAATACCGACATACCTGGCAAGTCGGCTCAGCATATCGCACAGGAAGAAACGCTGAGCTCTGACGACCAGGCTGATCAACACAAAGCCCCTTTTGTCGACCTACACCAAGCGTATCCCGAGGATGCAAACTACTCTGAAACTGAGCGCACTAGCAGCGATCCTCAGGATTCGGGCGAACCTTCATGCTTGGCTTCCGGTTAATCACAATGATGACCTCCGTGATCAGCATGCCCGTCGAGATGGCCAGCCCCTATCGGTGAATATACGAGAAATCCCAACTCATCAACCACTCGCTCAGTGAAAAGGAGGTAATTATAGCAAGCCAAGTGATCTTATATTAGGAACTAGAGTACATTTTCTAACCCCGACACCAACAGTATATTTCTGCGCAATAAGATCTCCTAAACGCTTTCAGAATCATCTCCGTCCCTAAGAACCAAACGTCTCTGACTACCAGCCTTGACTGGATCACTCCTAGAATATTGTGTGGACGTATCGTCGCTTGTACTAAACCTTCTGGAAACCATAATTCCACTGAGCCCCATATTATCAGTCTTGACCACCTTTTTATTCTCAGACAAAGCACCCAACTTTATCGCATGAGCAGTCGCAGCATCCCTACCCGCAGGCGAACACTTCTGCCTCAAGCCCGCCCAGCGCCCTGGAGCATCTTGCCCACCGGTCAAGGCTCTAGCTCCCATAAGGGGCTTCACACCCACGCTGGTGTGCAGCAGCGCCTTCCGCGTACTGATATACAACAGCACATCGATGAACCCACAACTCGCCATCAGACTCCCGCTCACGCAATAGTACGTCAGACTCGGGCTGTTGCCGATCATGGCGCTCACCCGGCCCGCCGCCAGCGGCAGGGTCAGAGCCACGTACACCAGCGGATATGCGACCATGTATCTTGCGGCGCGGGAGATGCGGTGGCGGCTCGTGCCAAAGGGGTCGTTGGTGGAGACAACTGTGGTGACGGTCTGGACGGCTTCGTTTTTGTACGTTCCAAAGGGAGCACCGTTGGAGTTGTTGCTAGAGAGGTTGGGGCCGAGGGGGTTGTCAGAGAGGACCTTGATGCGCTGGCGGAGGAGGATAAAGATGGCGCCGTAGATTATTAAAGAGCCAAGTTGAGAGCCGAAGATCCAGATATAGTGGAGACAGAGGCGCTGGGTTTGGTATGATTGATTGATCCAGCACTAGACATCGGAAAGCGTGGTTAGTTAAGTATTTTCTTGCCATAGTTGGGGTATAAAGATGGATGTTACGCCAATATTGGTTTTGGGGGGAAGGAGGGGAAGAAGAGAAAGAGGGGGGGGGATTATACCCAAGCGCCGGAAGGGATGAAGAAATTGCCTCTATAGACAATTGGCCCAATCGCGGTCAAAATCAAGCAAACTGCCCAGATAAAAACCACCGAGAAAATGAACAGTCTTTTGGGAATCATGCGCTGGGCTACTAGCCCCATAAACGTGTGTATGGCGATAGCCATCACCCAAATCCCGCTCGACACATCTCCAATCTGAATAAGCCAGCCCTGAGCAAAGCACGCACGACTCGAGGCCATAATGCCGTTTTGGGCAATCCAGTGGAAGGATAACAGGAAGCTGAGTGCTTGCTGCATGTCGGCAAGCAGAAGGTTGTAGATCAGGATGAAGATTTGATGTGACGAGATGGGCGCTTCGTAGTAGCGCCGCCAGTAGATCATGCGGTAGGTGATGAAGACGAAGAGCCCGAAGGTGGAGAGGAAGGAGAGGAGGCCGATGAGTCCCATAGCTATCATGCCGTTGCGGATCTCGGTGGAGAGGTGGTCGAGAGAAGGGTTCGCGAGATTTTTATCATTTTCTCTTGATATAATGCCAGCAATCGCATAGAGCGCGTCTGAAGTTGAGAATAAGAGCGCCGGCATTTTATATCGAAGAACGGTAAAAGCCAGTACTGGCTTCAATCCGGCTGCAATCCGTCTGCAGGATGGCTTAAAGAGAGCTCCAACTTGCTCGTAATATATTACAGAGCAAGAGAAGGCCAACAAATGCCTCCAAGCAACAAAGTAAAAAGAAGAGAGAGCAAAAATACAGCAGGTAAAATATTGACACCGTTTCTAAGACTAGCAATATATTGTAGGGACGAGGTGATCGATACTGATATGCAGACCTAACTCAATCTTAAAAGGAATATATGGGGACGGGGACAGACGATAGAACAGCCCCTCCCCTTTTACCAAGCCTAACTCGCAACGTTTGGACGTGTCTGTGCAGTGCAGGTCGGGGTGAACGACACATATCGGGCTAGTATGCGAATCGGGAAGTACGTACAATTTCATCCCTTCAACCGATCGACGTTGAAAGCACCTCCTTCAGCGAGTTTGTTATGCCCTCATTGAGACCCCTGCAGCCCTGCTCGCCCGTCGAAATTTTCCGTGGTATACAAGGGAAAAGGGCATGCGAGCAGCTGGCAAGCCAAATCAATACCGAGAAATCTCTTAGAACATTGACCGACGTATGCGTATTCCAAGGAGTAGCCACAGCTGTGTTGCATGCGATATTCTGCTCTGTGAAGGAAGTCGAGAAATCATTTGTTGGAATGATTATGAATATGAACATCATGATATTAAGCATCGACGTTTGGTGTTGTGCGATGCAGCTGTCTGATTGGTTCAGATGCGCGACACTACAGTAAAAGTGTCAAGCGCGCGTCGGTCAAAGGGATGCCATGTGGAATTGGACATTCGCCCGAGATGATGGCCGAATTCAATGCCATATGAAGCATATCCGGATCCATCTTCTGTGGTGCAGTTGGTGTCAAGTTGTCTGAACCTCGGTCGTGATGGTCGGTATAGGTCGGTACCCAATATGAGAGCAGCCACCTCGTGCTACTTCACGGACTTGAGCGTCACTTTCTTTTAAAGTGCATAGGTAAACAAAAAATAGTGTTCCCACTCTTTAGGAGACGGCGTTATTTATTGACCCTGACGCCAATGTAGATTTCCAACTAGCACTCCGCACCTCCGCATCTCCGCATCCACAGCTAGCCCATGGGGATTTCAGATGTGGAAGCTTGTGCTCACGTCGCAATTTCAAATTTTTACCGATGCGTCCAGAATCCCACAATTCCCAGATTAGCGCGTCCCATTTCCTCCCCGCACACAGAAAACAAGGAAGCAGGTCCAGGCCCAGGAGCAGCAGCAGCGGCAGCAGCACCAGCACAAAACTGCCACTAGCCAGCAATCCACCTCGTCTCCTTCTTCTTTCTCTTCTTCTTCTTCTTCACGTCCCTCCCCACCATCCCACTTCCATCTGTCCCCTTTCCCCTCCACCTTGGCAATACTATCACCATCACCACCATTCCCGTTCCCATTGCCATTGCCATTCCCATTCCCATTCCCATTCCCATCCCTCCTTCCATCCGCCATCCTCGGCCTCGCCCCCTCCTTTAGCTTCTCCCATTTATCGCGATACCTTGCCAAGATCCCCTCCAACTTCTCATTCTCCCTCGCCACGCGCTCCATCTCCCTATTTCTCGCATTAACAGTATCTTCCAGGGTCTTAACCTTCGCCACCAACGCCCGGCTCTGCTCCTGACCAAACGACGCCATGCTCCCCACATTCGGCGCCCTGGCGCCCACAGGCAGCGAATTCGGCCGCATCAAGCGCACGCTTTCCTGCAGCGCCAGGCTCGACGACTGTGCCGAGATTTCGAAGCCTGAAGGCGCTTGGACAGTTGATCGACGATGTCTTTGAGGCTCTTATTCTCGATATACAATTCTTCCACCACCATCTCAACATCCTTGCCTCTGCCCCCTTTGCCCCCACCCCTTTCTTTTCGCCTTCGGAGATGGCCTTGCTGTTCCCGCGCGACAACGCCGGGAATGGCGGCATAGAATGTTCCCTCGCGTCGACAAAATCCTCGTCGCCGCGAGTTTCGTGAGGCCAGGGGATACGCTTGCGTGCCGTGAGTGTGGGCGTGGAGCCAGAGCTGGGGTTGGAATTATTGTCGAAGACGCGGCGGAAGAGGGTTCTTCGGTAATGAGGGGGAGGCCGGCGAATGCGAGGGGGACGGACAGTTTGGAGAGGGGAGATTCAAATGTATTGTAGAAGCGGGAGAAACCTTCGTCTACAGGTGATGTTGTAGTTTCTGCAGGAGCAGTGGCGCCCAAGTTGGGCGCGTTGCGCAGGGCCGACGGGGGGGACACAGCTGGGCTTGGAAGAGACGAGGTCCAGCGCATTTTGGTTTGATAGTCTGCTGGGCTTGTGCGGCGATTCGAGACTCCCTGGTGCTTGTAAGGCAGTCACCCTTGGGGGGGGGATAGTGCCCGCCGGTCGTTGGATGATCGTATTCCACGGGCGGATGCTAGATTGCTTGCGATCGAGGAGCTTAGCTCGCGCTGAGGCATGGGTCGCGGAACATGTATATTTGATGTAGTCGCCGGCGTTCGTCGGGAAGGGCTAGGTTTGAGGTTTCATTCTTGGGATTTCTGAGCTCCGAGACGGCAGCAGATGTGGAGACGTTCTTTTCTATTTCTGATACGATATCAGCGTCTGCGATTGTAGTGGTGATGACCGGATTCTCTCTCTGATGGAAATTTGAGAAGCTCTGAGGTCGTTGATGGTGGCTTTCCAGGAGCTTGAGAGTTCGAAGAGCTTCTTGGCTACCTGTCTGGTCTGCCGCCCTCGCAAACTCCCCGGCTGCTAAGGTATGCTCGTTGATGGCAACTGTCGTATCCGAAGTTTGAGTCGCAATAGATGCTGCTCGGGCATGGCCATAAGCCTTGGATGATGTTATTTTACGACGGCATGGACTTTCAAAAGAGTCGCAGAGGGAACCCATCAAGGGCAACGGCGACACTTCCATGACGCTCCTTACCTTCTCATGCTTTGGTATAATTTCGGTCGAATCTTAAGAGCATAGAGGACAATATGACAGGAGTATATAACCTATAGAATTGTTTGCTTATTTATTTTTTGCGACCAAGCTTGACAATGGAAGACCTCTTGGATAGGATAGGCAGCTGCTCATATGTCAATGCGAGAGACACGGGAAAGAGGACGCCGCCGGCGCTTTATAATATTATTCATGAAGCTGTTGCTTGAGGGTCCATCTTGAAGCATATCACCAAATATCACGTGTACAAATGATTATTGTCAAGACTCAAGGCCTTTCTTGGCAAGAAGGGAGACGACCCCATATATACATATGCATACATACCTAGTACTGTATCTAGACGAAGATCGGGATCTCTGTTGTTTGTGGGGATGAATGGATGAATGCTCCTGAGTCCTCCTTCAGAGAGAGAGATATATATATATATATATATCATGTCAACCGCCAAGAAACCACGACATGTGCCCAAACGACTGGACGTGATGGGGCATAACGGGCCATCGCCATCCGAACCAAGACGACGGGTATGCATGCAGGTACATACATATATACATACAACGACGCCTCCACCTTCTACAACAGTGCGTGCTCTAGAAGTCCCCCAGCCTCCCCAGCCAGAGTGCGAATAGATACCTAGCTGCCAAGCTTGGATATCTGATGCCAATGCCAGCAAGGTGTGGTAATTTCAATAAACAAAACGCATGCATACAACGTGCTCCGGGCCATTCATTCTGCTGGCGCCGCGCCGGCTGCCAAGTGGAAGCATCAAAAGCTCATTCAAGAGCAGGATGAGCTCAGAATGAGCTTCGCGAGATACAAAAGTCCGGCTGCTGGCCCAGAGATTTTAACTTGCCCGGTCCAGCTATCCTAGGTAGAGTAACTGAAACTTCTCTCGTTATTTTACTTTCTGAGCCTTTCACTCGCGGTATTTCCTCAGTTCCCCTCTCAGGACAATGCATCTTCGCTCCTTGATTTTTATAGCTCTGGGAGCGGCGGCGGTCTCCGCTGCCGCCATCCCCGGTGACGGCCACCAAGAAGGCTCCCCCTCGCAGCACGATACCCCAGCGGTTTTCGAGACCACCTGTGCTGAGAAGAAATTCCAGTACAATGGACTTGCGGGATACGGAACCGTTCCTGGAAATTTCCGGGACAAGTATGGAGACACCGTATCGTTCGGCAGCAGCATGGTGATCGAGGATTGGAAGACGCATGACAAGGGCAAGACGTACAAGGCTACGTTGTGGGCACTTCCGGATCGAGGATGGTGAGCATCATATATACCGCCGTTCCAAGCATAGGAATCTTCCGGCCTACAGGGCTGACTCATTTGATCAATCCAGGAACACCCAAGGCACGACGGCCTACCAGCCTCGCGTGCATGAGTTTCAAATCACCTTCTCCCCGGCCTTGAAGTACCCTTCTGGCAAAAACCTGCTTTTCAAATACAAGGACACGGTCTTGTTTACCGACCCCTCCGGCCAGCCCGTATCCGGCCTGGATCCCACGACGACCTTGACGTTCAAGGGGCTTCCGGCCGCTGTTCCGGCGGCAACGTTCCCCGGCGATGGCTTTCGCAGCAATGGGACCGGCGGCACGCGCATGTCCCTTGACCCAGAGGGTCTCGTCATCGACAACGAGGGCGGGTTCTGGATTTCGGACGAGTATGGTCCGTTCATCTATCACTTCACCAAGAAGGGCAAGCTCGACGACGTGATCCGCCCTCCCAATTCTCTGATTCCGATGCGCAACGGCGTCGAGAGCTTTGCCTCCAACAATCCGCCCGTCTACAATGCTTCGCAAGTTCCCGACACCGCCTACCCCAACAGCGGCCGCAACAACAACCAAGGCTTCGAAGGCCTGACCTATGACGCCCAGCGCAAATCCCTCTTCGTCATGCTGCAGAGTGCCTCCATCAACAACGGCGGGCCAGACACTAAAGTGAATCAGTACACCCACTTGCTCGAATACAAAATTGGCGGCAACCGCGGCGGAAGGAAGAACGGAAACCCGAAGCCGGAGGGCCAGTGGGTCGTCCCGCTCCCGCAATACATCAACCTATCGAACAACAAGAAGCGCACCGCCGCAGCCAGTGAGATCCTGTCCCTGGGCGAAGGCCGCTTCCTCGTGCTCTCGCGAGACAGCAGCGCCGGCCGCGGAATGGAGCGTACCCTGTCCGTCTACCGCAACGCAGACGTCTTCTCCATCCGCAAGGCATCCGACATCAACGGACAGTTCGACGACTACACGTCCTCGTACGCGCCCGCCGGCGTCCTCAACCCCGCCGTCACACCCGCCGAGTACTGCCCGTTCGTCAACTTCAACATCCAGACCGAGCTCGACAAGTTCAGCCTCGTCAACGGCGGCAGCGATAATAACGCCGAGGGCCTGCTTAACGAGAAGTGGGAGGGGCTTTCCCTGGTCCCAGTCTATGGCCAAAAGAACCAGTACTATCTGTTCGCCATTAACGATAATGATTTCATCACGCAGGATGGGTATTATAATTTCGGGAAGGCCACCTACAACGACGCGAGTGGTTTCAGCTTGGATAACCAGGCGTTAGTATTCAAGGTTACTTTTTGAGCGGCGCGGGCCGGCGTGTGTGCGTAGAGGATTAGTATGTGCTTGTGTACAACTACCATGACACGACTGTCGAGAGTGGACGAAATCTAAAGCATTGACTCATTCTTTATGTTATAAATTTGCGAGCAAGATTCGCTATTAATCTTTGACTACCTGCAACCTGTCTAGAGGAGTAATTCAAAGTGGTGAGACTATGCCCTGTGCAACTTTCGAGGCAAAGACATGCATGTTGTCTGTCTAGACCATCTTATGAAATAATTAAGAGGGAGGCAATATGGACCTTTGTAAGATGATTTGCCAAGTTTTCCTCTACAAGCTAAAGGGTTTCGACCTTAGTCACGGAATGTCTGCAATATATCCCGTTGGAGCGGAGAACGGGCAAATACGGCGTCGACGATGGAAGCAGCACGGTGACGGGAAGAGCAAAGTGGGAAGTGCAAAGGTGACAGTAGTGTCGGTGACGGCGCGGAAGGATGACGACGAATAGAAGAGTGAAGTATAGAGATTAGAGAAGTCAGACGCTGGGGGCGAAAATAGGGAGGGAAGAAGGAAGAACAGGGACTGCGTGGTGAGGATCTGCCATGAGATGATTTCATCTCCTGAGTGAATGATCTTTCTGTGGATATGGGGCGGGGAGAAAGGAGATGGGTTGGAAGAGAGGAGAGACACGGGAGGTTGATCTAGTCTGAGGTGCGCTTTGAAATGCGTCCAGCTCTTCGGAGACTGGAGATAAAGTAGAACGACGCATTTCGAATGCCGGGTTTGAGCCCAAGCATTTGATCGTTTGATGACCAAACGCCCATAGCAGATTGGCACCACGAGGGATTGATCTTCTTCAGCCTCGAAGAATCAAGCGTCTTGCTCCATCGCAGACAATCACAGCGTCGATCTTCTCAACTGAGCTGCAATGGACGATTTCAGTATCTTTCAATCTCCTGCATGCCTTTCTGATATATACAGTTCCTGTCTCCCTGTTCCTTCTCCAGGCTCTTCCCGCCCTTCCTTAAAAATCAGCAATCGTATTGCCTCTCCTCTTGCCTCTCATATCATATTTGCCCTATCATCTCGTTAGCCGCATCCTGTACCCCATCACGCCATGTGTATCCCATTCGTTCCCCTCACATCACCATCCCACCACCTTCCTCCCATCCTCTTCACCTTCCAGCCCCCAGCCCCCGAGTCCCCAAAGTAAAAGCCGCACTCACATCAGTAGTATAAGCGATGTATCCGACAAAAGCCGGGAACGCAACAGCGTACGCGAACGTGAGGAGAGCGGTGCGCTTGGTCCAGCGGAAGTACTTGTGGCGGTTCGTGATCATGTCTGTTTCCGCATCAGCACCTCGTCCTTCGGCCGGCATACCGAGCATTGGAGCGTCGCATCAATTGAGGCATTCGGAGAGGCCGCGGATGTCGACGAGGCCATGGGGAGGATGGGAACGTACTGCCATATTTGACCAACGCCGGATCGACCGATGCTGGGACGGTGTTAGCAATTGAGCAGCACACGATTGAGCACGCAGGCGCCACGTACCATGATAGCCCATTGTGAAGGTGGTTGGCGGTGCGCCTGTTGTTCTTTACTGGTGGTTTGTGGTTTGGAGCTGTAGCTCTGTTCGATGTCGTCGTGATGTTGCTCCCTCCAGGCCGAGTTGGCGTGCGGCATTTACCGCTCTGTGGAAGTGCGCTCCGCCCCACCGAGTTCCGCTCCGCCCCGCTCTATGCTAAGCTTTTCCGCCTCACACCTCGGTCAGCAAAGCAGCCTCGGCGATGCCAGGATACGTCATTGTTTCAGGATTATTGCCCCGATCGGGGCGCCCGATACGCGTTTTCGACGCAATTATTGTAGGTAGGTAATGTACAGGGGATGCAGGTATGGCCGAGGCTGGATACGCAGGTAGGTAGAAGTTGGGGTTCTTTGTAAGAACTGGATTCTAGAACGAGGTCCTGGAACGTTATATATTTTGTGTTTCTTTCCTTGTCGCAGTGCTTAAGATTGCTTGAAGCGCAGGTACTGTACGTTATCGACCTTGACATCCACTCATCAGCTGCCTCGCAAAGAAGAACGCAATGGCGGACATCCCAGTGAACGCAGTTGAGACGGTTAATCAGCCAAGGGTTACACTGTACTGGTATATAACCTCCCTGGTCAGCTTTATGGAGAAGCTCACTAACCATCTCCTCCAGGCTCGAACAATCCCGCTCCCAGCGCATCCTCTGGCTCCTCATCGCCCTCAACATCCCCTACGCCATCGAGATCTTCCACCGGGACCAGAAGACCAAGCTCGCGCGTCCCGAGCTCAAGAAAGTGCACGCCCTGGGCAAGTCGCCCGTAATCTCGATCCAGCCCGCCGACGGCTCTGCACCAATCGTCATCGCCGAATCTGGGCTGATCACAGAGTACCTCGCCGAGCATTTCGGACAGGGCTCGACGATCCTGCCGAAACACTGGAAAGATGGACAAGAGAATAAGGTGGGGGGAGAGACGGAGGAGTGGTTGCGGTATAAGTACTATGTCCATTATTCGGAGGGCAGCTTGATGCCTTATCTTATAGTTGAGCTCATTGCTGGTCGTACGTTTCCCTTTTCCTTTTCCTTTCCCTCCCCAATCCCTTTCCTGCATCGGCCTGGTCCGATCTCCAGATCGCACTTAATTCCAAATGCACCGAGCTCCAACTCACAAAAGACACAGGCGTCAAATCCTCCCCCGTCCCCTTCTTCATCCGCCCCATCACCTCCATGGTCGCATCCAAGATCTCCTCCTTCTTCCTCGAGCCCAACTTCAAGACGCATTTCGGCTTCCTGGAGGACCAGCTCAAGACATCTCCCGGCGGAGGCAAGTACCTGTGCGGCAAAAACCTCACCGCGGCAGATATCCTGATGAGTTTCCCCCTCATCGCGGCCAAAAGCCGGGGTGGATTCCTGACAGCGGAGAAATACCCGCTGCTGGCGAAGTACATCGATGCGCTGGAGCAGGAGGAGGGGTACAAGAAGGCGATGGGTAGGATTGTGGAGCTGGAAGGCACGTTTTCTGCGGTGCTATAGGTGGGAATGGCTGCAAAGGGGGGATATACCAAGGGCTGGGGTACTGTATTTTGGGGTTGCGATCTTTGAGCTGTACTTGGAATGATACAATCAACATCTGTACATCAAACAGGCCTGCTGGCCCAATGGCAAGGCGCTTGACTACGAATCAAGAGATTGCAGGTTCGATCCCTGCGTAGGTCACTCGTTCATTCTCCAATTCCTCGTGCTACACTTGTGTGGCTGCGAGGTTGTGGTTGATTTTTTGCATTTTTTTGCTTCTTGTTTTTGTTGTGGATATAATGCCGATGGTCGATGGAGACGAGCGGGCCGGATGGAGATTTGTGGGGCGGGAACGGTAGTGCTAACGATTCATGGTATGTACCGTTATTTTGTTTAGAGAGTAACGGATAATGCGGCGATCTGAGATTTAAGTTTGGACTTATAAATTATACCAGGGTAAGTTGGTAACTTGTGTCTCTTAGAAGTTATAACGTTCTTCGGTGCCATATGGCATCCCGGTGCTAGAAGATCGCCAGTAGTGACATCTGGCTCAAAGGGTATCTGATGTGGAACAGTCTGGCTCACAGAAAACATGACTGTTGTTGCACTACTGTTGCTCATGTTTACTTCACCATTGAGTCTGATATTTTAGAATCACTTCATTCTTAAAATTCAAATCCATGATCTTCTTACGCCGCCCCGGCTAGAAGATAGCTAGCAGGGAAGTGGTTTCTGAATTGTCTGTCCTTTCTCTCCGTGCCGTTTGTGAGCTGATAAACCAGTAACTGTACAAGAGCAAGATCTCTTCTCTCGTGGCACGGCTTTGAACTCAGCTTGTCTTTATATTTAATTTTTGCCTGATTCCGTCCAGTAGGCTCTCATTGCTCTTAACCGATGACTCTGAGCCTGTCTTTTCCGCTCAAAGTCTCTTGGCGGGATTTGTACATAAGCTCGTCCTTTTCTTTTAACTTGAATAACCAAGGTCCATAAATCAAAGACACGTTTTTTGGTATGGAGACGTCCCACTGTTCTCAATCCACAGCAAACGCTGAGATCCAGCATGAATGAATACAAAAATTATCTTACTCTTAGGCTGATCGAACTATCCTGTTCGACATATGGTTTGCAAAAGATGACGACGAGAACGTATGCAGCAGCAGCAGATAATAAGACGAGAGTTGCACTGACGATATTAACGATCAAGGCGACGGACGAGAAGAAGAATTCTTAGAGAGTTGAACGAAGAAGAATGGAAAATAGCGCACTGTTACTCATGCTAGCTCATTAGACAGAAGTCATAGGTCTCTTTTATGCAAAACCATGTCGACATCAATAAGGCTGCATCGACCTTCTTAATGACAACAAGGCCAAACAGACTCCATCCATCCCATGCATCTCAGAGATGTTTTTAAAGAAAGATACATACAGAGCGCTCCACAAACTTGGATACGGGTACTTTTCCACCTTTTGGCTCGCAAACGCCACAGTCTCTCTCTCACTCACACGCGCATATCGCGTTAGAAGCAATTGGTGAACCGGCGTCTGAAGCACGATCCACATAGTCCGTGAGGATTTTAGAGAACGGGAAACGCGGCTGCTCGTACTTCCTTTCGGCGTGCCTCCAGTTGCTCACTGATGATATTGGAAGAACCACGCCGACTGGGGAGGTTTTATATATGGCCTGTAGGCCACCCCTTTGATTCGCGACGACAGACCGGAATATCTGAATAATCGATACGCTGAGCGGGAGAATTACTATCTCGAACTCTCCAACTAGTCCATCGTAGCGATCGGGATCGTGAGGAATGATTCGGGAAGAATTCAAACCTCTCGTCCAAGTCCACCCACTCCTCTCCTATTCCCCTCCCTCCCGGCGCCGACAAAAGACCTCTCCATGACCTCCCCCCTCCCTCCACCAGCAAAGCAACACGGACAAAAGCTAATTTCACAAGAAGACGCGGTTGTGTGCTGAGCGAAGTCTTCGTATTCTCGCGTCTCCATCCCCACAGCGCCGTGCGTGGGCGCACTGGCTCGGGGCGCTGGCGAAGTCCAGCAGGCCCGGCCCGTCATGATTATTCTATAGTACAGTGCAAGTATCGCTTCGCCTGCCCTTCGCATCTTAATCTTACACCCTCGGACAGACCCAAACCCCAGACCCGAAAACCCCCGTGCCTTTTCCCTCCGCCATAACGCCTGTTCCCCCCCTCGCCCCAACTTCTTCGCTCACCCCTTCATCTTCCCCAGAAACCCATCCAGGCTGAACTCCTCCTCATAGAGCCCCTCATCCCACAGCTCGCCAATCTCGTCCAGATACCCCTTCTTCCCCTTCTCGCGCACCTCGCCCGTCACATCCACGGCGTCCTCCTCGCCGGCCCTCCTCTCCGCGGCCTCCGCCTCCATCCCCGGCACCCCCTCGCCCTCGCCCAGCGTGAACAGGTCCAGGATCTGATCCGTCCCCATGGTCCCGAGCCCCGCGTTCTGCTGGTTCACCACCGTGCTCGCGACGTCGATCTTGAACCGCTGCAGCCTGTTATCTCCGTTAGCTTCTGCTCTGCATTCGAGATAAATGGCAGCAATATCCGCGACGCAGACGTCGTCGGTGTAGGGGTTGTTTTAGGCAAGGAATCAGAGGAATGGATGAGAGGGGCCACACGTACGACATAATCTTCTCCTCCAGCGTCCCCCGCGTGATCAGCCGGTACACATTCACTACCTTCTTCTGCCCGATGCGATGCGCGCGATCCATCGCCTGCAGGTCCTTCTGCGGATTCCAGTCATGCTCGACGAAGATGACCGTGTCCGCGCCCGTGAGGTTCAGCCCCAGCCCGCCCACGCTCGTCGTCAGCAGCAGCACGTCGATGCTCGGGTCCGAGTTGAACGCGTTGACGATGTCCTGGCGCTTGTTCGCCTCCACGCCGCCGTCCAGGCGCAGCGATGTCACCCCCGGCAGCATCTTCCGCAGCACCTCGTTCTGCACCATGTCCAGCATCTCCTTCATCTGGCAGAAGATCAGTGCGCGGTGCGGGCTCACTGCCGCAGCGCCCCCCGTCGCGATGTCCCCTGGCCCGGGCTCCGTGCCGATCCCGCAGTCCACCAGCAGGTCGCGCAGCGCCGTCAGCTTCGGTGCGTGCACCGGGTCCTTGAGGCTCGTGCCGTGCTTCGCGAGGTACCGCTGCGTCTCCTCGTACTGCTTGTGGCCCTCCTTCATGACGAGCGCCGGCGAGTTGCACAGTTTGCGCATGTACTGCAGGGCCTGGAAGATGTGCTGCTTGGACTCCTTGTCGCCCGACGACGCCTTCTCGGCGAGCGTCTTGCCGTTTTTCTTCGTGAAGTCCTCGAAGAGTTTCTTCTGCAGGTCCGAGAGGTCGCAGTAGTAGTTCTGCAGGATCTTGGGTGGTAGGTCGTCGAGGACTTCTTCCTTCAGACGGCGCAGCAAGAACGGGAGGACTTGCTTGTGCAGGGCCTCGATCGCCAGGGCGCCCGCTTCTTGCTCCTTGGAGGAGGGCTTGCCGAAGCGCGAGGCGGCGATGGGTTTTGCGAAGCGGTCTAGGAATACCTTTTCTGCGCCGAGGAAACCGGGCATGAGGAAGTCGAAGAGTGACCATAGTTCAAGGACGTTGTTTTGGATGGGTGTGCCGGAGAGGATAAGCCGATGGTTGGAGAGGAGACGCTTGACAGCGATGGTGACTTTTGCGCGAGGATTCTTGATGAGATGGCCTTCGTCGAGAACGAGGTAATTCCAGTTGATGGGCGCAAGGACATCAGCATCATTACGGCAGATATCGTAGGAGGTAATGACAACATCTGTCTTGTCAAGCTGGTCGCGGACTTTGCCGCGCTCATTCGGAGGGCCGACGTATGCGGTACATGTCAAGAATGGGGCATATGTCTTGATTTCTTGCTGCCAATGTCCCGAAAGCGTCGGCGGACAGACAATAAGCGAAGGCAGCCTCCTCACATCCTGAGCTCCAGTCTTCTCGAACTCCTTAGCACGCAGATGATGATCACTGGCCACAATGCACAGAGTCTGCAATGTCTTGCCCAGACCCATGTCGTCGCAGAGAATGCCATGCAGATGATACTTATTGAGGAAATTCAGCCAGTTGACGCCCTCCTGCTGGTACGAACGCAGTTCGGCTTTGATGGCGACCGGAATCACGAAGGGCTCGACTTTATGAGGATCAAGAAGCTGTGCAATGAATGTACGCTCGCGATCGCGTCCTTTGAGAAGCTCCTCGGATAATCCTGGAGGATCGGGGATACCAGCCTCGAGAGGCACAAGCTTCACCAAGGTGGCGAAGGTTGTAGTGGCAATGAGACGAACGTCGTTGTCAGAATCGCTCATACGACCAAGGACTGGTACAATAAGGAAGATGACGTAAGGAAGGATATTGTCGCCCATGACGCTGATAAGATGGTAGATGCATTCGATTGCACCTTGGCGGAAGTTCAAATCCACAGGGTTATTGATTGATGGCAGGACTTTCTCGACTAGCATCGTCATGGCATCAACAGTAATGACACTGCAGACAGTGGCAAGACATTTTGCCGCCATGTATCGAAAGACCGAAAGTTCGGAGTGGAGTGCCTTGACGACGTAAGGAAGTAGAGACATGACAAATGGATAGAGATCCTTATGGAATGCGGGAGCCAATGCACGCAAAACCGACATTCCATCAATGACTGCTTGTCCCAGAGGTTGCTTGGGATCTTTGGCTTCCTCCGGCACATCACCTTCGAAGACCCTCACCAGAGCGTCTCTCATAATGGCCGCAAGCGTTGGCACTTGCTCCAGCATATGTGCACCGAAGATGTTGGACAACTGCTCCAAGGCTTCCTTGGCGCCTCTACGCATAACCCTGGCATCCTTTGCCTCACGGGCGAACTTTGCAGCATCAGGATGGTCTTTCCTGTCCTCTTCCTTCCTCAAGGACAAAATCGCGTTGCGAAGAGCAGCATTTGGCCCGAATTCTGGCGTTTCTGAGGTGTCGACACAACAGAACATTGCCAGGTTAGAGACAATTTTGTCTGCCGGTCCACGACGGCCAGCATCGGCAAAGATCCGAATAAGCTTTGCAACGGAAGCGGCCGAACGACGTTGGAGCTCGACGTTCTCTTCCTTCTTAACGCTATCCATCAATCCCTTGATGGTGGTGCTTGGTTTCTTCGGGACAATATTCATTGATACCAGCGCGCCAGCAGCCCCAGCCTTGACCCGAATATCACGTCGCAATTTAACAGCCTTTGCGTTCTCGATGGTTGCAACTGCGGTAGCCCTAGCTTCCTCCAATGCTTCTTTGGCAATCAATTTTTGAGCTGGAGAAAGTAATTTCTTGAGCCTTTCGAAATCCTCATTGACGCACTTGTCAGCACTAGCAATCCCGAACGCATCTGGCCCGGCTTCTGCCTCGCCTTGACAGACAACCGCAAGAGTGGGCACTCGGCCCTGCGAAACCTTGCCAATGTCGCGGAAAGTATTGAGGAGCGCAGAACACTGTGCACGAACCAGCTGGATATAACTGACAAGATCCCGATAATGGAGGGGTCGGTCGTTTTCCAAGATCTTTTGAAGAGGATCCGTGAATCTCGATGCTGCTTCTGACGACGTGGAGTTCTTTGCATATTCATCGATGATCGTGGCTGCAGATAGTTGTGTAGAGCCATAGGCCGATGCGAGGCCTTGCAGAATATTCGCATCATAGGTGCCTAGTGCATTCTGCGGCATTAGGCTCATGATGAGACCCATTGCCTTTGCAGCTGACACTCTTGAGCGGATCAAAATGTCCATGCCCACGAGATCGACATCGCCCTGCATCATATGACCATCAACATCATGCGAAGACGACGGAGCCGGTTCAGGCGGCTTGGTAGACTTTCTGCGACGCTTAGCAGCATGTTCTTGAGAATTTGTCGAAGGCGACATTTGTCGTGCCAGATGTGCTGGCATGGCGTAATAACTGCCCGAAGGTCGCATAAATAAGGTAGGATTCATTGGGATTGGATGCCTTGAAACGCCGATTGGATGCAGTGTCAGTTGCATCAGAGGATCCACATGAGGAGCAAACTCGATGGCAAGGGCGTTGAGATCTTGTTTGGCCATATATGTGACTAGAGCAGTCCATACTTGCAAGGAGAGTCGCAGTGTATCTTCATTTCTCTCAACAAGAATATTCTGATACACGAGGCGGAGGACTCTGCCATTGAGCCAGCCACGCGTCCCTTCACCTTCAATATTGACGAAGGTAAGCAGAGCTCTGAGGACGGCCGAACGAACCGAGGTAATGGTATGCCGCAAGAATGGATATAATCTGGGCACCAGCTCTGCAAAGGACTGCTCTGGATCTTCCAAGGCGTTCCTCTTCATCGCTTCCAGAACTTCTGGGAAACTGCAGAGCTTAGCCAAGAGATCCATGATCTGTCCGGTACTGGCACTCAAATCGTCTCCGAGATCCATCAGGCATGCCCAGACGATTTCGATCAAGTCCTTCAACTTCTCTGGTCGGAGATTGACGAAGTCTTGGGCGATTGGAATGAGTGTAGCAGCACTGACGGATCGCACATCGTCGTCGGCATCGCCCAAGCCTTTCATTACGGCCCGGATAACTCCATCAATGAGCTCGCCGTCTTTGAGCAGCAGATCGTTTCGAACCGCAACAAGATAGCGCAGTCCGATCATGCCACCATGGCAGACAGCCCAAGCAGGACGGTCCAAGCCGAGCTCATCTTGCATTACCATCTGCTGCAATATGCGGAAGACGGCATAGACACTCTGAGGTGGCAAATGTATTAAGAGCGCACCAAGAGTCTGGCCGATTGCCTCTCTGATCGGCGCGACGACATTGTCCGATACGTAATCTCCGAATCTGTCGAGAGTGAGGACGCAGCACAATCTGCAAGCCAAATCATCAAGCCATTGCCTGTTCAGACGCTCATTTTCAGCGCGCGATTTGCCGCGAACCCGGCCAGCACCATGTCCATGGACCCGAATGATCTCGCGAAGTCCTAAAGACGCTCCATGGCGGACCTCCCAGGAAGAGTCGAACAGATTAACGACGAGCAGCTCACAGAGCCTCTCAAACGGCCATTCTGCCCCAGCAGATTCCTCGTCTGCTTGGATTTCTGATTTGACTGGGATTGCCGGACCCTTGAATTCCGAGATAACCTTCGTATCTTCCTCCACTTCTGTGGGTCGATCGAGCGAGAAGTAGTCGTTAACCTTGGCACTCGCATCTTCTTCCCCGGTCGCATCGTCTGCCATTGGGACATCATCGATGGTGGCGCTCGGTTTCCTCCCGGACAAGTCGACGAGCCGGTTCTTACTGCCTGCCTGGAGAGCCTCACGCTTCCGCTTGCGCTTCAGTACATTGAGCTGCCTCGCGCTGAGGCCAGCTTCGCCACTCGGCGTTGCTCCAACAGGGCTTTTGTTGGTGTCTTGAGATGCGTGATTGTGGTTGGAAGTGTCGAGGCTTGGCGGTGGAGAGCTGACGGTTGGTACGGGAATGACATCGATGTCCATGCAGAGGTCTTCCTCGTGAAACTTCCCCCTCAGGCCCAGCCGGGTCGGTAGAGTCTTCTTCTTGTGCGCCAGACGATCGGCGGGATCGAGACGCGCCAGGGCAAATTCGTATCCTCTCCCCGTACCGCGAGCCAGCTCCTTTCCATACTTCAGCACTTGAGATATGTCGAGCGTCTCGAGGGACAGGCGGAACTCATCGATATTTGCCAGGCTGTGCTCGCTCTTATCCTCTTTCTTGATGGGGGGTAAGGCTTCATCGACGTCCATGGGCTCATCCTTGGAGTCATCTTCGTTGGGATCGTATTTCTCGGCATTCTCAACAATGCCGCCGAGGGCCTTTGCCGCCGCGACTCGCGTCTCCCATGTGCGATGATGGAGATAGGGGACGACCCTTGAGAGCAAGCTGAAGAGATCATCGGGATGGGCCTTCTGAACATCTGCGAGCTGCTGGGCCGCAGTGTTCCTGATCAGCGGCGTGCTTCCCGTCTCCAGGAGGCTGTGGATGGTCAGTATGCATGGTCGAGTACAATTACCATGATTGAGGGATGGAAAGGGGAAGGGGAAGGGTAGCTCACGTGACCAGTCGATCCAATCTAAAAGCGTCAACAGGTTAGCATAGGCATGGGCATGGGCATGAGCATTCAAGCCGAGGGAGAGGGAGAGTGAGGGTAAGAGTGAGAGTGAGAGTGAGGGTAAGAGTGATAGTAAGAGTGAGAGCGAAAGTGAAAGTGAAAGTGAAAGTGAGTGAAGGTGAGTGAAAGTGAGAGTGAGAAGTGTTCGGCAGAACGCACCTTGAGCCCATCTTTTAAATTCCACGTCAGTCCAACTTCAGCCCAGCTGGTGGTAGATCTTCTCGATGAGGAGGAGTTTCTCTATGGTAGGGAAGCCATCTATTGTGTTGATGTGTGCGTGTGTGTGAGAGAGACGTGATGTATGGCACGTGATTTGGTGGAGAGGATGGGGTCGATCACGCAGCCTTGTGCGCAAGGCTCCCACGACGGAACGATGGGAAGGAATGTGGTGTTTACTGGAAGATCAAGATGGAGATCAGCGATCAAGAACAGGTCAATAATTAAAGAATTAATTAATTATTGATTTGTCCTGTGATTGGTTGGAGGGGATTAATTTGTATAATTGTATAATTGTATGATGGGTGTAATGGGTGTAATCGGTGTAATGGACGTGAGAAGGGTGACAGAGTCTGGATATGGTGAATGTATGTATATGGTGAATGTGTGTGTGGTGGGTGAGACGCGTCTGTTCGGCGGGCATCGGCGGGATTAAAGGGATTAGAGGGATCTAATGCCAATGCCATGATTATATACCTGTCCACCCGCAAATTTCACCAGGCTGCTCGCTTACTTAGCGTGCATGCTTATCCCTGTCGTCACAGCCGCCTCAACTCTGGAGGGAGGAAGGACTGTGATTCTGTCTGCTACTGTATATCTCTATATATTCTATATATTATATATTATAGACTATATACATATATATATATATCTCGCAAGAGTCAAGGTACCCTCCTGTACCCTACTACCCTACTACCCTACTACCCTACTCTATCCTCTCAGCCGGCAAGCAAACAAACTTCCTGCCTTTTTGTCTTTCTATCAAACGGAAGGAGGAAGGTATTATCATGGCTGCCTGCTTGCTACCTAGAATGTTCATGATGGAGTATCGTTGCCAGAGTGAAGTTGCTACCCAGATACTACTGGTCGTCGTCACCGTTTCATCGATTATCAAGTATCAAATATCAAATATCATATCAATATTGCGAGAAAGGAAAGAGAGAGAGAGAGAGAGAGAGAGTCGCGGGCACTCGGGAAGGAATGGAAGAGGTTCTTAATTCTTAATTTTGAATTTCCGAATTTCCTAAATCGCGTTATTCTGATTGGCTCCATTGAAGGATTAGGAGCTGGGGTGGCAGAATTACACCGCCCGCCGTTGGTTCGCTGTATCAGTGCTAGGGCATGTGGATGGATGGATGGATGGATGAATGAATGGACCATGTGTCCAAGGCTTCCAAGGCTTCCAAGGCTTAGCACAGGCTGACAGCAACACAACCACAAAACAGCTGTCGGACCTTCACTTCACTTACTTCACTTCACTTCACTTCACTTCACTTCATCCTCTCCTCATCCTCGTCTTCTCCTCTCCTCATCCTCACACAATCACCTCCTATTGAACCCCCTGCTTGTCTATATTACCTGTCATCCCATACAATCGAATCACTCCAACCACTACGAGTCCGCCAAGCAAAGCTCAATGCGGTGACCTGAGCTACCAACTGTCCTTTCCTACTCCTACAGCCTCGACGACACTCGAGCATCATGGCCTACAACCCTTCCATGGCCATGGCCGCCGGCCCACGGTCACCAGCATACGCTGCCCATGCGCCGCCGCACGCTGTCCCAGCAGCTCCGCCGGGCACGTTCGCTCCGGGCACAAAGATCCAAGTAGGCGGCCACAAGGTCATCATCCAGAAGTACTTCTCTGAGGGAGGATTCGCCCATGTATATCTCGTGAAGATGCCCGATCCGAAGGACGGCACCGACATCGCCATCTTGAAGAGGGTCGCCGTGCCCGACAAGGACTCGCTGGCCAACATGCGAACCGAGGTCGAGACGATGAAGAAGCTGAAGGGCCATCGCCCAATTGTCACATACTACGACTCGCATGCCTCGCAGCTGAAGGGCGGCGGCTACGAGGTATTTCTGCTCATGGAATTCTGTAATGGCGGCGGATTGATCGACTTTATGAACACAAGGTTACAGAACCGACTGACGGAACCCGAGATCTTGAAGATTTTCTCAGACGTCACCGAGGGTGTCGCCTGTATGCACTACCTGAAGCCGCCGTTATTGCATCGAGACCTCAAGGTCGAGAACGTCCTCATATCGAAGACGGCGAATGGGCGACGCTATAAACTCTGCGATTTTGGGTCAACTGCGCCTCCGAGGCCTGCAGCGACCACGGCCGCGGAATGCCGACTTATCGAAGATGATGTACAAAAGCATACAACTCTACAATATAGGAGCCCTGAGATGATTGATGTATATCGAAAACAAGCGATCGACGAGAAGTCCGACATTTGGGCGTTGGGCGTGTTGTTATACAAGCTGTGCTATTACACGACGCCGTTCGAGGAGCAGGGCCAACTTGCTATTCTCAATGCTAGCTTCAAGTATCCGGCATATCCGGTCTTCTCGGATAGACTGAAAAAGTTAATTGGTATGTTGCAGCTGCTGGATTTGCTTGTCGGTTACTGACCCATCTAGCGTCCATGTTGCGAGAGAATCCGAAGCAACGACCCAACGTGTATCAGGTTCTGCGTGAAGCGTGCATGATGCAAGGCATTGAAGTGCCGATTAAAGATGTGAGGAGCTCGCCTACTTTGGGAAGAATTGCAACTTATATGTATAGATATATTCTGGGCGAACGGAATCGGAAGCAAGACGCAACCAGACACTACCATCCCTGCCATCCAAAGCGCCATCTTCTCCCTCAGTGGGTGCCGTGTTCTCACCACCAGTACAGCAGAAGCCAGTGATTCCGGATGTTGTACCTATGCGTCGAGGACGACCAAGCACTACTCCTCAGCCTCCCACTTCAAAACCAAGCCCCTCTCCTATGCGTGTCACGAGCAGTGACCCTTTTGCAGCTCTGGACTCAAAATCCCTCCCAACAGAGCATGATGAGATATCAACGAGGTTTCCAAGTCTGGATCAGTTTTCACTGCTCCATGAAAAGGGGTCTAAATTCGAATTCGACAATGCATCCCCAACGACATCCAAGCCAAAGGATCTCAGCCAGAGAGTAACGGAGAAGCTAGCTGATGATGCATTTGCCAATCCAGCACCACATGTTATCCCAATCGCATCTCCTCAAGTCAGGCCTTCCACCAGCGCCATGAGTCGAGCGCAGAAGATTATCTCTAGTACTCCTGAATTGCAAGCAACGATATCCGCACCATCACCGGCGCCTCTTCCAGCGGCAGGGTCATACAAGCCAACATCATCATACGTATCGCAAGGCACGATGACATCTCCCAGTCCTCCCTTAGCAGAGTTCCAACAGCAGCACCAACACAAGCTACCGCCTATCCACCGCTTTCCGTCTGCTGATCACCACCGATCATCCAGTGTCCCACGCCCTCACGCCTCTCCTGAAGTAGACGCACCAAGCCGAAGCATCCTCACAGAATCCCCACGGCCCACGTCCGTCTCCCGAAACCGCTCCTTCCAACTCCTCGCGGCAGAGGACAAATCCGTCTCCTCGCGCCCCTCCCTCGAATCCGGCCGTCCCAGCCCCGACGCCATCGAGCCCATCCCACGCACCAAATCCACTGACCCGCGCCCCCGGCCCTCCAGCGCCTACCTCGAGTCGCACATGGACTACCTGCGCGAAAAAGAATCCTCGCACTCCCAACCCTCCAAACCGAACTTTCTCACCAAATCCCTCCCCCACCCCAAACCCCTCTCCGCCACCTCCCCTCTCCCCTCCCCCAGCCCGCCCTTGTCCGACTCCGACGCCGCCATCGCCTCCAACGTCGAGTTCCTGCGGCAGATGGAAGACCCCGACTCCCTCCACAAAACGCGGCGCAGCGCATCCGGCCACAAACACAGCAAGCGCTCAAGCCTGCCGTCGATATCGCTTGCGGGCACGAAATCCCTCTTCGCCGGCAAGTTCGGCGACGCCTTCAAGCGCTTCGAGCACAACGCGGCCGCGGTCGCGCCCGCGCGCACGCCGAGCCCGCTACAGGACATGGACCGCGGGGGCATGGTGCTGACGCCGATTGCGGGGTCGGAGGCGACGGACGAGCGCAGCGACGACGGGCGCGACGCTGATGCCGATGTCGAAGCGATGACCGGCGAGCAGAGGAGGGAGATGGAGAGGAGGAGGTTAGCGGAGGAAGAGGCGCGCGTGGCGCAGGCGGCGCGGGAGTATCGCGAGCGTCTGGACGCTGAAGGAGGGGTGCCGCCGAGGAGTATTGGGGGGGTGACGAGGGCGAGCACGATTCAGAAGAAGGTGAGAAGCTTGTTGGAGGAGAATGAGAAGCCGATGGAGGTGAGGAGGACGGCGGAGGGGTACGGACGGTTTACGGACGCGGGGGCGCAGGAGGCGCCGGAGGCGCCAGTGGTGCCGAGGAAGAACGTGGTGGTTGCGGGAAGAACGGGGCAGGGGCAGGGACAGGGAAGGCCCAGTGCGCCGCCCAAGCCGGTGCATCTACTCACCGGCCAGTCGGCGAGCGGGAAGCGGATCGCGACGGGGAATCCGTATGGCGGGCCGCAGGGGGTCCAGAGTGCGCACGTGCCGCCGCCGAGTCCGCCGAAGAGGGCGGCGGAGCTCAGGATGGACATGAGCGCGAGGGAGAGGGAGGACTATCTCCAGGACTTCAGCCGCAGGTTCCCCAGCCTGAGCGGCATCGAGATGGTGGAGACGGTCGTGGGGGTGGGGAGGGGGCATGGGGAAGGGCTGAGGAGTCGGGATGTGTAGGCGGGCGCGGGCTGCTCGTTGAGAGAAAGAGAGTGGGGTGTTAGAAGGGTGTTTGCAGAGACGGAGGCGGAGTGGCGACCACGTCGGTGTCCCGTAGCGAGCCGTATCCCGTAGCATGCGCTGCGCGCACACGAAATGCATGAGCGCGACGAGCGCCGACCATAGCGTGCCATCCTTGCCTCGCTTGTAGCGAAAAAGAAAAAAAAATGCGTGCCTCTCTCTGTTTCGTGGACCCCATGTGCTCTATTTAGATCTTGTGGCGGGCCTGGAGGGTCCTACGCATACGCGTGTCTCGGCGTCGCGGGGGGGAGAGGATTGTGAGTCGCCTGTATGTGTGCAGGAGCGCCATAAAGGGGCGTCGCGTGATCTTTATAGGGGGCAAGAAGCTTCGTTCGCAACACGGGAAGAAATGGCAGTCTGATTGGAATTATAGCTTCGGCCCGGATGAGCGAGCTCGCTGGTGCATGGCAGTGGATTTCAAGGTCCGAGGACGTGCGCAAGGCAGAGGAGAAGATGCATAAATGCTCGAATGATTTCGAGATTTGGTGCTGGTAGGTGCCAGTCTCTAGAAAACTAACCCAGTGGAAGGAGGCATCCATATGATCTGTTCTGTGTGGTTTGTTTATTTGTTTATTTGTTGAGAGAGAGGAAAATGAATGGGGTATGTAAGCATGCTGCATGTGGCCAGTGTGCCAGTGGGATGCTGCTGACGACCGCCTGAACGTTGCTGAAGGGGATCTTGTTGCCGGACGGTCTGTTGCTGGGACAGGAGTTGTCGCTGCGAGCATCACTGCAACTGGTAAGGGAGGTGGAGGAGGGATTTGATGACTAAAATGGGCGTAGAAGAACTAAGAGGCTGAGGGGGACGGTCGGAAGGACACTGAGTATATTATGTGGATGTTGGTTTATAATCCTTGACTGAAGAAGTTTCTCAAATGGAGGAGGTATTTATAAGAGACTTTGCTGGAATGACCATGCGCCTGGGGTGAATAGATAGAGATGAAGCCGAAAATGTTCGGAAGGGGCTTCTGGAACTTTCGGAGAGAGTTTTTTTTTTTTTTTTTTTTTTTTCGGGGGGAGGAGGGTGGTGGTAGTAAGAACTGATGTGCAGACTGAAGAGAGAAAGTACTCTCATACAGGCATTAGATAGGCATATTATACTTTTAATACAATGAGCAATGGCAATGGCATGTGAGCCTCGAAATCTTAAACTGCAGCCTCGTGTTCTCGAAATGTAAGGTTAGAAATAAATCATGTGATGATTCAGGGGAGATGTGCTTGGAATCCATGGGCTGATAGAAACGAAGAAGACAGACGAAAAAGCGTCTGGAGAAAAAGTGGAATATATAAATTTAACGTGCTAGGCTCCTGATAATGACAGTCGGATTTGAAATTTGAAAGTAAGGCGTCGTTGCCCTGAAATGATGATTGATCACGTGATGATTCAGGGGCAGCGTGCTGGGAAAATCGGGGTTGACGGAAACGAAGGAGAGACGTGACATGGGAGGCAGGGCAGCAGAAAGGGGATACATATTGAAGTCGAAAAGGCGCAGTCCCGAAAACGAGCCGAGCCCCGCGCCCGAGTCCAACAATCGAATCCCAGTGTGTTGATAAGCGAGATCTTTGGCTTCGGTGTCCTCGAGCCACTCGGCCGGAGTCCACTTACTGACGCCCCCCGCCGCGCGAAGGCAGATCTCATGGGGGGCTCGGCGCCCGAGGAAGACCCGGCCTGCATCCTCCCTTGAAGGCCCGAAGCCAGGAGGCACAGGAACGGGCCCCGAGCCGCCGATCCCGTCGAGTCCAGCCCGAAAGTAGGCACTGGTGACGGGAAGATTGTCAAAGGATTGTGGTAAGGATATTGGTGGCGGTACAAGTATTAGGTGGCTGGAATGATTTTGTCCCTTGAAGGCCCGAAGCCAGAACTCACATCCAGGTATATATATATTGGTGTGGTACAAGGTGGTGGTACAAGGTGGCTCAAGGGAAGACTGGGAGAGGTTTTGTCCATGATCCCAGCCCCAGGCGTGCCATGTCAAGGTCAATGTTTTAGTGATTGTTTTTTGTTTTCATTTTTTTTTTGTATTTTTTTTCTCGCACTATGGGTATCATAAGGAACAAAGGAAACTGTTGCACAGAAGAACGGATAGAAAGTCCAGGAGTCGAATCCGGAAGATAGTCTGCGTCGAGTCCTAGTCGTGGATTTGAATCGAGTCCAAGCCAGGCGTAAATTGAATTTCGTCTTGAGCATATTCGTCCTCCTTTCCTAAGTCCCAAAACCAATGTTGTCCAAGATTGGTTCCGCATTTCGCTGTCAGCATTTTCCCCTTCACCCCCAGAATTCCATTGAGACCTTCCATAAATGTGTCGAGTGGCGCATGAAATGCCTCCTCCATCTCCTCGTTGAATTCGTTGGACATGTCGATGAGGTTTTGGCGAGTAATATGCGGTCCGGTGAGGTGTTGTGGAAGTAGAAGTTGAACAATGTCCCTGTAAGTTTTGTCGGCAAGTTGCTCCTTCTTCATAGTGACCTCCAATCGTACTCTCCCAAGGTTGAAGAAAAATACTTCCACGAGGTATTGTTCCCACCATTTGAGCTTAACGTTGTCGTTGATTGAGTTGTCGTTCAAAACTTGGTTGACTAAGGTCATAGGAAGATATATTTTGCCGGTGATTTGTAACGTTAGTCTTTTGAGGGAGGGAAGCATCTTACAATGTCTGAATACATTGTTCATCTGCAGAAGTCGATCTGTTGGCAAGTCGTACATATCCAGATCTATAGTCTGAACCGTGGCGAACTTTCGAAAGAAACCTAATGGCAGGCCTGGTTGAATAACTTCCATGTCAGGGTCCTGCTCTTTCCCAAGTTCCTTTTCGGCGTCAGTGAGGGGTCGTCCATAAAGAATATCTGTCTCGAAGTCCACTGCCAGGTTGCGGATCGGCTCCGCCCCCCTCTCAGTCAACAAGTCCACCTAGCCAATGGTCGATTTGGTGACATGCATAGTGTTCCTGGAGTAGTACCAGAAGATAGAATTGCTATAAAGATCACTGTTAGCGCTAGAGCCCCGAAGGGCCTTGATCAAAGCTGGCATTGCCGGCTCGCCAGCAGTTGCATACTGGAAGATTTTGTCGCGAATTTCTCCAGGTAACTTTCGAAGAACGCATTGTTGGGCCATTCTTAACCCCATAACTTTCTTGGGAGAGATGGAAAATATTATGTCGATGTCGGCTGCTTTTGTTGTTGTTGTCGATGAGTGATGATGGAGATCGAAGTGTCGAATGTCTTGATGAATTGTGTTGGGTTGTTGATGAGTTGTCAAGAAAGTCGAGAAAAGTTTGAGTATGCCGTTCAGTGGCCTGATCCAATTCTTTCTAATCGAGATGCACAGCACTGATAGTAGGGGAAACATGCCCACACAGGGTTGCAGGAACGTATGGAGGCTTTCCAAATCAGGTGCTCTGCATTGACTGTGCGTGCAACTCTGTGCCTCCGTCAATGGCCTTGAGAACTCGGGGCAATACACGGTCAGGCCCGCCAGGATAGCCCCGCTGATATCGACGCTCAGAGAGTCAACACTCGCAGCTCTGAAAGCATCGTGAGAAGGGAGCAACTTTCGCCAGTGGTTCATGGGTGGCATGGGGCCGTTTGGCAACATCCTGGGACCATAGCCAGGCTGTGCTCTGTAACTGGGAGGCGTCGTGAAGCTGCTTTTAAACTATAGAATCTGTAGAGAGTCAATCTAAGTCCAGGATGGGGTCTCCGGTTTAAAATTCGAAGGCCAATCAGACTTGCCAGTATTCAAAAGAAGAACTTTGGTAATATCTACCTGAATTGCACATCTAGCCTGCGAATGGATAGTTGAGCAATAGCGCTCATTGGCCGAATGGTTTATTTATTGCGGTCTTCTAACTTCAAGCTCGCGTGGTGTGTTGCAAAGTAAGCCTCCAGAGCTTCGTCTTAAAGCCGACGATCTGGCTGCTGGGCTTTGAGCAGATCAGGAGTCTGGCTGTGCCATTTCGGCAAGCAGGATTCGAACACAAAAGCACAAACCTTGGGCGGCAAATTATAGAGATTGACAGCCAATTCCGATGACATGGTTTTGATGTGTTTTCAGGGACCCGAATTGAACAACGGGGACAAGGTGACGTGAAGAAATGGTGAAGTGAAGCAAAAGAAAGGAATAGCAGGACGGACACTGTTATTCTAGACAGTATGCAATAGAGAGAACTTACATTGGCGGATCGACTTAGTATTTTTCAGGATGTGAGAGGTGATATGAACAAAATATCACAGTCTTTGGAAGCAGGAGCAGGTCGAGGAAGCAAGGTGACGTTGGAAAGACGCGCTTGTCTGCTCTTGGGAGTACCAGCTGAAACGGCATTAATTATTGCAGGCACCTCCTATTGGCTGGCCATTCATTGCTGACAACAAATACAGGTGGCTGCACGCACCCACCAATTCACAACCACAAGTACGGCGGCCGAGATCTGCTCTTTTCACTGTTTACTTTCCTCGTCCTCTTCAATGACAACCTGTTGTCCTCCAGACCTGCGACGAAAGCCCTTACTCTTCTCATGAATAGCCAGCCCAATGTGACTGTGCTTGTCTTGAATCCTCTCCTCCCAAGCAGTTGAAAGCAGGAATCATGTCTCCCCCCACCTCAACTCCTGCGTCGATCTCCTCAGAGTCTACTCTTCGACCTCAGAAACACTTACTTCACCTCTACTCCATCAATCACCGCCAACCCCACTTCTGCAACTTTACGAGCCGATTCACAGCCCTCGACCGTCTCAGCGCCGGCTTCCGACAATGATATCGATATGCATGAGCTGATATGTCAGGAATACAAGTACGATAAAGAGCATCCGCCGCATCCCGCTCAGCCTAAACGTCAAATGGCAGCGAGGTTGGGCCGAGATGGTAGAGTAAGAGTTGAATTGCTGGGAGAGATCGGATGGTATGCACAGATCCCGCAGAAGGTGGGATGTATGGAGCGCCAAGTTGCCTTGGCTTTGAAGAACAAGTTGGTGGATGAGGAGGAGAGATTGGTGAAGGATAAGGAGAGGAGATTGGAGAATTTGGAGAGAGAGAAGCAACGGAAGACTGCGCCTGCCGCGATGATGGAGCAGGCGTCGGAGAAGTGCAGGGAAGAAAAAGAAATGCTCATTTCATGAGAAGAGAAGCTCGACGGAGGCAAGTAAGTCAAGGAAAGAAGCGGAGAATCTGTCTGACTGCCTCGACAGTGCAAATAGGGCCGATTCTGTTGGTCGGTTTTGCAGCTTCAGTGAGGACTACTATCAGGAGCTGTGTCGATTGGGAATCTCTGCATCCAGGGCTTGCGGAATGGCTAGCAAGCAGCATGGGCACTCCATCTCTAAGAGACGGAGTGCCCATTTTTCAGGTTTGGGATGCTCTATTGGTGACTTGGTGAAAGCGCGACTTATTGTTCTTGCATGCTTGACATGATCTGAACTGCGTTGGCCAATTACGACATTTAGCCCGTTGCGAGACTTCAGACAGAGTAAAGTGCATCAACAGATTGCATATCTGTGAGTTGTAACTGCAACTGAACGTTACGTCACAGTTACAGCAGGCATGCTACATCTTACCGGGGAGATTCTGCTATAGTGTCTTCAATATATGTACCACGATAGACCATACATAGACCACGATCAGGTCAAAGGAGATGAACTGCGGGGAAAGAGCCCAGAAAGCGAACTCACCCCGAACTCTACGCCCCACCAACTTCTCCACGATGTGATGTTATTGGCACAGGCCATATGCGCACCTCACCCGCTCACCCGCTCACCAGCGCACAGAGTGCAGGTCCAGGGTCTTGTACCGTCCTATACCCCGCAATATGCAAATAGAGACGAGGCCCGAATATCACCTTCATTATTGCGGAGCAGGCGGAAAAGCTTACTTTGACGGCCCAATGGCTTCGATAGCTTCACTACATCCTATCGGACCGTTGTCTATTGCGACGGCTTGGAAATCAGACTGGAGATTTCGGCTCCACGGTGTCTGTGAGACATCGGGGGAGCTAAGGACAGGAACCGACCATAAATTGACTGTGTGTGGATACTTCTGCATGCGCCCACGACTATTTGGAACAGAAGATCTGGAGAACAATAAGAATCGAAAGCCAATGTAGTAATCGGAGGGTTCAAAACAACGTGGCTGCGTTCCACATATTCTCATGTCTTCTCAGCATGTGTCGCACGCACACCTGATCTCCAGAGAGGCAGAGACTCCTTATGCATGTTCATATCTCCAGGCTCACTTCCGCATTCGCGGGCGGCAGTTTCCCATCCGATGCGGGAGGCAAGCGGCAGACAGGGTGCATGGATCGTCGATGGATCGTCCTTTCCCCTTTCCGCCTTTGGTTTGCCCACACATCATTTCCCGATCCTCTCTCCTTGCCAAGCATATCAATACGGATGGATACCTTGCTTGGTGCTGTCATTATAAATATCTTTACGACTCCCTATATGCTGCTACATCTCTTATATGATGCATTGTTAGCACAATCGAGGTGCGAGGAGCCGCCAACGATTATTGTTCATCATTCCGAAAGGGTCTGCTTTGCATCAAAGGCGCCATGGTTTATGCCAGTGCGCTTGTGGCTGCTGCTGCTGCTGTGGCTGCTGTTGTGCAAGGACAGGCAACCTATCCGAACTTGACAGTGAGTGTTTGTTTGCTTTTGTTTGCAAAAATTTATTCCTTTTCCTTCCTGCGACTCGAGAGCAAGACAAACAACGCGTACATGGTTATATTTGAGCGCACTCACTCCTTTCTATATTAGTAGATCTCATTCAACTATTGACGATGCTGCTTCAATGGATTCTCACAACTGACTGGCGACAGATATTTCCCGCTGCGACGTATCCCGATGCGCTCAGTCCGGCAGCGGCAGAGGGTGCGAAGTTTGGCCAGTCATCGCCTCCATTCTATCCTTCTCCATGGATGGATGGGCAGGGCGACTGGGCCAGCGCTTATGAGCAGGCTAAGGCATTGGTGTCTCAAATGACTCTACTTGAAAAAGTCAACATTACTACTGGAAGTGAGTTCCTGTCTTCCGCATCAATTAATGCTGCATCATGTGATCACTTCATCACTGATTCCTTACTCTGATTGTATATGTTGAGTTCAGTTGCTGACATGATATAGCTGGCTGGATGAGTGAAGCATGCGTCGGTTCTACAGGTTCTATTCCTCGGCTTGGCCTGAACCATGGCCTCTGTCTACAAGATGCTCCGGCCGGAATAAGATTTACCGACTACGTCAGTGTATTCCCAGCTGGTGGGACTGTGGCTGCTTCATTTGATCGAGATCTCTTCTATCAACGTGGCTTGGCAATGGGGCGGGAGCATCGTGGCAAAGGAGTTACTGTCCAGCTTGGCCCGGTGGCAGGCCCCATTGGAAGATCTCCTGAGGGTGGCCGAAACTGGGAAGGATTCAGTCCTGATCCAGTCTTGACCGGCATTGGTATGGCCAAGACTATCGAGGGCATCCAGGACGCTGGAGTCATTGCTTGCGCAAAGCATTTTATTGGTAATGAGCAAGAGCATTTTCGCCAAGCTCCAGAAGCCGTTGGCTATGGCTATCATATTAATGAGTCTTCGTCATCAAATATAGACGACAAGACTCTGCATGAGCTCTATGTATGGCCCTTTGCGGATGCCGTCCGAGCTGGTGTTGGCTCATTCATGTGTTCATACAATCAAATCAACAATTCTTATGGTTGCCAAAACTCCAAGCTCCTCAACGGCATTCTCAAACATGAGCTGGGATTCCAAGGATTTGTTATGAGCGATTGGCAAGCGCATCATTCAGGTGTATCCGGTGCTCTTGCTGGACTGGATATGTCCATGCCGGGTGATACAGTATTCAATACTGGAGTCAGCTTCTGGGGAGCGAATTTGACTATTGCAGTTGTCAATGGCAGTGTTCCTGAATGGAGAATCGACGATATGGCAACAAGAATCATGGCTGCGTATTTCAAAGTGGGCTTGACTTTGGATGAACCTTCTACGAATTTCAACTCCTGGACTCCAGCTACTACTGGGCCACTCCATCCAAATGATCCACATTCCGATGTGGGAATTATCAACCAGCACGTCAATGTCCGAGGCAATCACGGTCAACTTATCCGACAGATGGCCGCCAAGTCGACTGTTCTTCTCAAGAATACGAACAATGCACTCCCACTGAATAAGCCAAGATTTGTGGCAGTCATCGGCGAGGATGCAGGTAGCAATCCTTGGGGGCCAAACGGCTTCCCAGACAGAGGCGGGGATAATGGAACATTGGCCATAGGTTGGGGATCCGGAACAACGAACTTCCCCTACCTAATCACGCCAGAAGCTGCTCTGCAGTCTCAGGCTTTGCAGGATGGGTCGCGCTTTGAGAGTATCACGGACAACTACGCGAGGTCTCAGATTACCGCGCTTGTCTCCCAAGAATATGTAACGGCCATTGTATTCGTCAATGCCGATTCGGGTGAAGGTTATATCAGCGTGGATAACAATGAGGGCGACCGCAACAATTTAACCCTATGGCACGACGGTGATGCCTTGGTTAAGAATGTTGCAGCCGCCTGTAATAACACCATTGTGGTCATTCACTCAGTTGGACCCACACTAATCACAGAATGGTATAACAATCCAAATGTGACTGCTATCATCTGGGCTGGTCTGCCGGGTCAAGAGAGCGGTAACAGCATAACCGATATTCTCTATGGCAAGGTAAATCCTGCAGCTCGCTCTCCATTTACCTGGGGTTCCACACGTGAGAGTTATGGTACAGATGTCCTCTATGCGCCCAACAATGACGAAGGAGCTCCGCAAGTCGATTTCACGGAAGGCGTGTTCATCGACTATCGCTCCTTCGATGCTCGCAACCGCACTCCAATCTACGAGTTCGGTTTCGGCCTCTCCTACACCGCCTTCAACTACTCCAACCTGATTATCCAAGGTACAGGAGCTGGTCCCTACACGCCCACATCGGGAATGACAGAAGCTGCGCCTGTTCTCGGCAACTTCTCCACAAACTGGGAAGACTACCAGTTCGCGCACCCCTTCCGATATATCCACCAATACATCTACCCCTGGCTCAACGGCACCAGCCCGCACAAGGCCTCCGCAGACCCGCACTACGGTCTCCCCAACGACGCCTACCTCCCACCGCACGCCACGGACGGCAGCCCGCAGCCGAAACACCCCGCCTCGGGCGCCCCAGGCGGGAATCCCAGTCTCTACGACATCCTGTACCTCGCGAGCGTGGACATAACCAACACGGGCGCGCTGCCGGGCGAGGAGGTGCCACAGCTGTACATCAGTCTCGGCGGCGAGGATGATCCGCCGGTGGTGCTGAGGAATTTTGCGCGCCTCAGCATTGGGCCTGGAGAGACGACGAGGTGGATTGCGGAGGTGACGAGGAGGGATTTGAGTAATTGGGATACGGAGCGCCAGGATTGGGTAATTAGTGGGTCGCAGAAGAGGGTATTCGTAGGGCCGAGCTCGAGGAAGTTGGTGTTGAGTGGGTTACTGAATTGAGAGGAATGGCGAGGAGTTGTATTTCCTTGTGTAGTGAGGAAAGATTTAATGATATTCCTGAGCAGCTCTTAATCCTTCTTGTCTTCTGCTTCGGCTGGGATTATTTCTCTCCTTCTAGCTTGGATCCTTCTCATTAGATTTTCCCTCATTAGGCGTTATTAGGGAACGCACGAGGGCCTAGGCACATGGGTTCCTGTACGCATAGCCTCCCTCTTCCGGAGCTTAATGGACCAGACTTCCCGGTGGCATGATTCCCTTCATAATGCTCGGTCACTGGCGATAGCTGCATGTGGATCTGGATTCCTGACTGGGTGGTCTTCACGGAGCGATGGGTAGCTGGTAACGTCATTCATAAGCAAGTCGCAATGATGGTCTCATACATGCGGTCCAATGATATCGATACGGATAAATGCCTCGCGCATGAGGCCGCATATTCCCTGTGGAAGATTTAGCACTAAACATGAAGGAATGGACTGTGGCTGATATCTCTACGGTCTTGAAACTTCGAATTGGTTGACACCCGAATTTCACTAGTTCGCGCCGCAAGGTTTTCCAGAACATCTTATCATCATTCTCAAGGTTCATCCATCTTTCGACTAAGCCAGAGTGCTAGCCCAATATCAAATCGACAGGTTCGCGAATACCGGCTAGTTGGTCCAACTTGCTGCTTTGCTTGTCCAGCTATTGTCACATTCGGCATTGAGGGACGCCCTGATTCCTCCAAGCTCATCGCTGTGGAAAATTAGATGTTAGACCTATGATAATTTGCCGACATAGTGCCTTGAGTATGGACATGACAAGATTAGGTCTATCAATTACGCAGTAAGTCATACTGTGTTTCGTATGTCTGCAGCACGCAAATCCTAAAGGCACTTAATATTCATTCATGTTGCATTTTGATGTGCTTTGTGGTTGGGTAAGCAGCATAATCGTTCGTGACAGACAGTGTCTTCCAATCTCTTCCTCTTTTAGATCTTTGGTTTCAGCTGAATATCTTCCCATGGCAACCCTAAAAATTCAAACATGAAATGAAACCTAATATTATTCAGCATCCTTTAGACACAAGTGGATAGATTGAATTATTGCACAAAAGCAAACTCACCTGTCGCTACCAAAGAAAGGCTCTTCTTTGCCCTTATGATTCCTGACCCAAAACCAAGGAGCTCCGAACGCCCCCTTGTCCAGTGCACGCTGCGTGTTGTCCAGCAGTTTCTGTTTATACACGGGGGAGTTTGCGGAATCCATGATGTCCTTGACTTCTTCAGGAGCAAAGTGGCGCGACAGAGCTTCGACCATCTTGTCCGGCTTGCTCAAGTCGTTTGTTTCCTCCCACATCGCGACCCATAGTTCACGGAAGGCAGCTTCATATTTTTCCGACGGAAATTTGTCTTTCACGTACACCATGCAGCGTTGTGGCTTTCTGGTCAGCTCAACCTCAGACCAGCGGAAGCCGGAAACTTACCAGCAGTGACACGATCGGAAAGAATGAGGGGACCTTGATCTTCGGTGTTTTGAAATACTTCTTTGCTCGCTCGTTGTCGTACGAGCCATAGCTTGCCTTGGCTGCGTTTGTCCATGGTGGTTTGTTCCCTGCCCGAGCAGTTAGTGGTATGAAAATTAACAAGGCATTAAGCATACGTACCGCTTCCGGCAACAATGCCGCCTAAGAAGACAGGTGTGATCCTAAGCAAAGTTATTATCTGATTTTCAGAAAAGGGTTTGAACAAGATAGCCACTTACTCAAGCTCCACGCCATGGGATAAGAGCGCTTGCCTGTTCTCGAGAAGATAGAGCAAGGCAAAGTACGAATACGGCGAGACTAGGAGAGGTTAGATCAGTGTGATTATGGGAATTCACACACCACATACCGCAATCTAGGAACACCTCTATCTTGGCTGCCATGTTATTCTACTTGGGCTGAGGTATGATTACTTGACGAACGATTAATGTAATTATAATCAAGCCGAACTGCTCAACCGTGCCGACGTCTTTGTACTTGTACTCTGCGGAGAAACCTCGGTACGGCGAAGCTACTGTAAGGAGGTAGGGATGTATGGAAACTTTCCCCGCAAAGACAAACATGTCTTGGCAGATGATTAGTTGACAAAGAAAATACCGAGGCTGGGACTTGCATCAGTAATTCAGTATGCTTTTGCCCCAGTACACCATTGATAAATGATATATATGTCTTCTAACTCTGCGCTCCTTGATGTAGTACCACTGAAATTCTGCCTTACATTTTCTATGAGTTGATTTCTGTTTCATCTGCAGCTATTCTTAGGATGAGTCCGCGAAAACAGGTTGCGCTCGTTGTTGGCGCGTCAAGAGGAATTGGTAGACAGGTAGCTCTTGACCTAGCAAAGAACCATTTCTCAGGTATACAGACATGCCTTGAACCATGGCATCTTTTGAACTATTTCTGACAATGTAGTGGTCGTTGCCGCAAAGTCTGTCAGCGATGCTTCGAGCTTGAGCTCGTTTCCACCAGACCCCAATTCTCCCCAGTCTACTATCAGCACTGTTGAGAGAGAGATCCGAGAGGCAGGTGGCGAGGCTACGGCCATTGCTGTCGACACTCGGAATTTTGCAAGTGTGCAAGAGCTGGTTGAGAAAACCATTAAGGTTATAGGCTCATCCATCTGAGATTTTTAGTGGTTCTAATTGCAATCAGAAATACGGTCATCTTGATGTGGTCATCTACAACTCGGGCGCGATATGGTGGGCATCGGTCGAGAAGACTCCCATGAAACGTTTCCAGCTCATGCAGCAAGTCAATGCTGAAGGGCTTTATGGTGTTATTCAAGCCGCTCTTCCGCATTTTAAGAACAACGGCTGGACAGGCCGTATCGTCGTCGTCAGCCCTCCTATATATTCTCGTTTCTTTAGAGGCAAGACTGCATATTCCATGGGAAAAGTTGGCATGAGTGTCCTTACGATGGGGCTGGCTATGGATTGGAGGAGAGAAGGCAAAAAGGACATGGCGATAACAAGTATATGGCCTGCAACGGTGGGTGATCCTAATCCTTTACTAATACCCAACGTCCTAAAAACAAATACAGGCGATTCAGTCTGCCGCGACTGAAGCATCGACAAGAGTTGAGCCCGAAATTGCGAAAGATTTACGGAAGCCAACGATATATTCCGATGCGATCCTGGCAATACTAAGAAGCCCCGCAGAGAGCGTCAATGGCCTGCTGGTAATTGACGAAGATTTTCTTCGCGATCATGCTGGTGTGACCGACTTCTCAAAGTATTCTCTTGTTCCAGGTGCAAACCCACGAAGGGCCATGCCTGCTCTATTTCCTGATTTGTCAGTAGCGGAACAGGATGATGAGGGGAGGAGAGTCGATAGTACGAAGTTAAGGGGCTCAAAGATGTGAACAAAATAAAGTCAGCACTGTTGGTTTAGTCTGTGGAATCTACCGAAGCTGTCTCGTCCATCATTCTCATCGAGCGCATTTATCTGATCGAGGTGCTGTCCAAAGCCATTAGGGACGTTTTGCAACCCTGGATATGCCCTTCTAATTCCTTCTTTCTGCTTAGTTCGCATCATTGCCGCTGCTCGGTACATACTTAATTCTGGAGCAATCACTCTTCTGCCAAAGTAGCCGCACTGCATGCTTCGACGCATAGCAAAGCAGAAAGATGATGGATTAATTAAATGTCCAAGACAGTAAAATATTTATCGTTATTTTGTGCTGCGTGCATATCTGTCGAATGATTTCTCGAAATATATTCCTAATATTTACTGATGAAAGTTATTTGTTTATGCTTCTATCAGATTCCTATGGTCAACCTTCACAGTCGCATACGGCCTAATCATCCTCCCGAAGAGCTCGGGTGCTGCAACGGTCTTGTTGATTTTTACATGCTGAAACTCCACAAGCTGCCAGAGATAGTCTTTAAAGGGCACGTCGGAATCGTTGTTTTGTGCCAGTATAGGAAAGGATTCTCTTCAATGATCTCCTGCATCTTCCACAAAGCGGCAAAAGGTAAGGTTAAGTCTTTCTGGAAAATCAAACTTAGAAAGATCACATACTTCCCACGTATCATATTTTGCAAAGCCCGCTATATGAAGGTAAATGCAGTTCTGCTTGGTGTCGAAGAATTCAAGGCTCACGTGGCTTGCGCCAAAGAATTGAAGGGTTTCTTCTTGGTCTTTGTTTACTTCCCTTACCAGACAAAATGCTGCGTGAGGTCTTGCGAGCACCAATTTAAACTGGTATCCATCTGTGAGAACAAGGGCATCATTGTGGTTAACCAGCATAAATGGCTTCAATGGCCTGGCTATTACAATGCCATAATGCTTAGATACGATCTCGTCGTGGATTATCTTCACTTGCATGAAAAGCGTGCTTAATATCTCGTCCATCTCCTATCACGAGTCTTAGACAAAGAAAGATATCAGCTTGATTAAAGATTTCGGAAGAGACTTAGATACCAATTGTTGCACTCTGCCAAAGGAACTAGAATGTGATTTCCAAATCCAAAGATAAAATGGACGAATTCTGAGAGTTTCTCTTGATTCTGACCTTGTACCAGTACCCGGGCATGAAATTTGCCTGCAGCAGGGTCCCGGCGGTCCCGTACTATATATTTTGACTTATTTTTAACAGTCCTTGCCTGTCTGCAAGTCGTTTCTGTGTCGTCACTTGTGTTGTAAGGCTCTTTAATTCTTTGTTGTGCACGATATATATCGTGATCAACAACTTTGGCTAATCCCTTGCCATCTACAATAAATGTGCGTTCCTTTAAAATATGAGACTCGCCGGAAGAGTAGCAGTCTTGTCCAAAGTCTGCTATCAGAGTAGCACTACTTTGTTTTAAGATAGGTACTGTTCGCCGTTTTGACTGTCTTTGACGGTGGTCACTTCACCAATACCTTGTCCACGACCCCTAAAATCCGCCCACAGCCGCGAATATGGCCAGAAAGCTCTCTTCAACGGTGACCATCCTCGCCAAGTCTACTGAGCAGAGACTCCGGATTGGCAATGTCGGAGTGCAAGCGATTGAGCACATTATGCTGACTTGTGACTTCTCTGATGAGCTCCTGGTGTTCGGCGGTTCGCCACATGCTTTCCGCGCGCCAGATACGACTTTCGAGCCCAGTTTCGCGATCGCTATCGCGTCGCCAATGCTGAACCCGAAGGACATTGTTCCGCATTCGCGATCCAGACGAGGCTAGCCTGCCCTGGGCGCGATTCCGGCAATGAGGCTGCATCGGATTTCCCGCGAGACAGATGAGGGCAAGGGCTCTCTCCAATGCCATAAGGATGCATTTGAATCGCAATGGTGTAGATGAAGTGGTAGAACAGAACAGAAGAGAAGGAAATAAATGAAAGATGATGTCGTTGACAGTCAGAGACGAGGCTCACCGCTCAGAACTGGGGGGGTGGTGGACTCAGGAGTCTCAGCCACAGCTTCCGATCCGATGCACTCGCATCTGCAGCGTTGTGGCCAGCATGGACAGGGCAGAAGAATAATCACTGGTGACAAAAGATGGCAATAGACAGCGAGAAATGGCCTGAGCCAGTTAGACATGACGAAACTTGATAGTGCTTAAGAAAACGAAAGGAAGTGGATTCAGCTCAAGGCACATCAGGGCCTTTGAGACCTACAAAGTTCTCTGGACAACTGAAGTACTAATTGTCGAATCCGCCTTGTCGCTACTTGTCGTTTTATGAGCGAAGTGACAAGACGGATCCGACGATTATCCAGATATTTACTCTAAATAGATGGAATGTACGTGAGTTCCAAAGTACACGCACGTGATGGTTCTTCCTATAATTGTTGGATCCGCCTGGTCTCTTCACTCCTAATTAGAGGAGGGAAGGTCGTCTCAGGTATGGAAGCAACAACTTGTCTTGTCCCTCACTTCAAGCCAAACGAGTAGTTGGAGCCAGCAAAACTTAAATAATGTAACTATCTTACTCGCCGAGTAATTGAAGAATAGGAGCAGCTATTCGGGCATTCTCTCATTCCTATGATACTATCTGAGGAGATAGAAGATCCGAACAATGCATCTCGAGAATAGGACATCTTCTCCTAGATTTGAAGATTCCTTCTATATTCCAACTATCGTACAAAGCTGGTATGACAATATGCTATTCTAAGCAATAAATGGCTTCAGAGATGGCCCTGATGGAGCCATCAACCAGTCCAACATTCTTTTCTCCCTCTAAATTTTGTTCCAGTCCAGGCAAATGATGCCAAATATCGCACATATCCAGCACCGTTTTGTACAGATCCAAACCCCAACGATCCAAAAAGCTATCACCAAGACTCCAGCAGATGCCCTATCCACCTAAAACCCATCGCCATCCTTCCACGGCCTACCCACCTCCTTCGCCCTATTCATGGCCACTTCCCCCCTCTTGAACGCCTCCTCCTTCGTCTTCTTAATCCAGTCCTCCAACTCCCGAATCTTGTCCTCTAGTTCCTTATCCTCTCCAAACTTAGGCACCTTCAGCGCGGCCGCCTCGTCAATCTTGCCAATCCGCTCCATCTCCTCGATCTTATGCGCGCTCTGCTGCCACTCCTTCAACCTCCCTTGCAGATGCTCCATCTCATGCACCTTCTCATAGTACCCCTCATACTCGGCCTCGCCACCAAAGCACACCCCGAACCCGTCGCAGTAGCACACATGCTCCTTCGGACACAGCACATTGCGCCCCGTGAACAGGTAGTGCCACACATACTCCCAGATGCGTCCCGAGATGTAGTCCGACAGCGGCGTCTGCAGGAGCCAGTCGCGATAGAACACATATCGGCTCCTGGGCAGCGCCCGGATGCGGTCGCGCGACACCGCGAACTGCGCGCAGCACGGCTGCGCCAGCACCGTCGGGATCGCGTCCATGGGGAACAGCTGGCTCCACGACGACGCCAGCTCCACTTCCTCTTGTTTATTGATGTCCACCTCTACCGTCCCAGGGTGCATCCAGTTCGGACACCCGGGGTTCCAGTGGCACCGCAGATTCATGAAGCCTTCGCGCTGGACCCGCTCGGCGGAGAGCCGCTCTATCATCGTCGCGGCGTTGGAGCCGAGGAGCTCGTCGTTGTGCCAGGCGATCTGGTGAGAATGCATGAAGATGTTGACGTCGGCGAGATCATCGTAGTTGTCAATGATGTAGGTGAGATAGACCATGACTTCGTGGCCCTTATTCTTAGGCGGATGCAGTGGCGCACTCGGGTCATCCGCGATGTAAATCGAGGAATTGACGGGACCACCCGGCGGGAAGTGCTTCTCGATCCACTTGACATTCTCCTTCTTCGTGCGCGGGATCACCAGCATCTTGGTGTACGTTGAGCCCACGGGCTTTGCCTGCCCAGGCGGGAAGGGCGTCGGCGTCTTGCCCACCCCGACCTTGACCGGAGCCTCGTCCTCGACCGATGGCGTCCCGCCCTCCCCCTCCTCCTCCACCTCGTAGCCATCCCCCGCGCCAGGTGTGATGATGAGAATCCCCCCTCCCTTAACTTCTCCCAGCCCGATCTTTTCTAACGGCAAGCTCCGCCATGGCTCCTTCGACCCAAATGTGCGCAGGAGGAGTATGAAGCATAGCAGTGCGCTGCAGGCCACAATGGGCAGCAGGCGTCGCGGGACCGACAGAAACATCGCTCGTTGCGGGATAGCGATCGCTGTTGCGTTGCAGGATCGAAGCTGCGTTGGCCTATCGAGCGCGCAAGAGGCGCCTCCCAGGGAAGCGTTGCGTAGCCTGGAGGGCCAAAAGCCAGGGTTAGCCTTTTGTCCTAGCGTAGCTCGAAGCTTGATTTCACTTCACGATGCCCTCGACAGATATGTGCATTCGGGCCGGGAGATGTGGAATAATGTTGAGACGTACGGTGATGGATGGCAATTGCGAAATGATACGGCATGTAAAGGGAATTCCAAAACGTAGCTAAGCAATCATAGCCTTATGAGAGAAAGCATTATTGTTGGAGCTGCAACAGAGTCGCAAGTTGCTGCTTCTAATTAAGTTCGTATTGTATGACGTGGTGTTGGCGGGACTCCTCCTCCGAGGGTGATGACGAAACCCTGATAGGCTGGCTGATCATACTCCGTATGCTTTTCGAACGTGCATTGCTCTGTAACTTGCAAGTCTATACGGGATGGACACAGCCCGTTTGGATCCTTGAGAAGGAGATCTTGAGTGTGTTTCGATCGGGAAAACGGTCGGCGCAGGACTCTGTCGACCTGTTCTCCACCGCGTTTTTTTACGGAACGGATGGATGAACGGGATGGACCCTTATGCAGTCGTCAGCTTACCTAGGTACCTAGGTACCTACCTCCGCGGTTCTGGGCCCATTGTTAAAAACGTCGGCTTAAACATTGCTTCAACATCACTGTTTGGAAATCCATTGTCATACTATACACTATACGGTCTATATCCTGTTGGGTTTTAAAAATACATCTCGAATTGTTCAGACATTTTCACCTCCGAGACCTTTGCACGAAAGTACGATCTCCATCATACAGCACGTCGATACCCTCGTACACAATTACACATAATCCTACACCTCCTCCCTGCCCACCAAACACCCGCTAAATCACCTCAAGAGCCTCAGATACGCCTCATCTAATCTTCCCCATCCTCTTCTTCGCTACCCCAATCTTCCCCCCGACTCTATCCACATCCCCGTCCAACCGTCCCAACATCTCATTCTGCACCTCCAGCTCCTCACTAATCGCAATCCCCATCTCCTTCTGCCTGCGCACAATCGCCCCCAGCGCCTCCACATCCACATCCTGCTCCTGCATCATCTGCCGCTGCAGCTGCAGCACCCCCTCATTCCCCAGCTCCCTCGTCCTGTCCGTCTCCTGCGGTGCCCCCAGCACCCTTCCCCTCCTCGCGCCCGGCGCCGTCTTCCCAAACAACTCCCCACGCTCCGACGAGCTCGCCGCCGCACTCCCATTCCCACTACCATTGCCATCCCCCCCGGCCGCCGCATTACTCTTCACCGCCAAACTCAGCGCCAGCTTCTCCAACCCCTCCTTCTCCACCTTCGCACTATTCACCAAATCCCTCCTCCGCCTCAGTTCCCCCTCTCCCAGCCCCAACCCCCCCAACCCCTCCTCCAGCACCGCTATAAGCCCCCCCCCCTTGACAAGACACCTCTTCGCATTCGCCCCGGCCTCATGCTGCGCCTGCCCACTCCCAGCCGCATCCCTCTTCCCCAACCAAAGCCTCGCATCATGCAACCCCGTCCTTACTTCTCTATGGACATCCAGCCAGCCCTTCGCGTCCAGATTCGCGCCTCCGCCCTGCGTATCCGCCAGCGCGGTGACCCTCCCATGCGCCTCTCCCCTCGTCCCCGAAGCCCCAGCGCTGTTGCTCGGCAGATTCAGAAACGCCCGCCACACACTCGTCCCCCTCCACCTTCCATCCGGCGTCTCAGCGATCGCCTGTAGATACCGCTCCAGGTCCTTGCGGCGCTCCTCGACGAGGCCTGGGTCTGTGGAGGTGCGGGTGAATGGCAGGGGCCAGGATTTCGACGGGAGAGGGGAGGGCGGGGGCCCGATCTGGGAGCGGAGGGTGGTGTCGAGGCAGGCGAAGTCGGAGTACCGTTTTTGTACTATGAAGGTGCGCAGGGGAAGGCGGAGGGTGATGTTGTAGAGGGTGTAGGGCGGGGTGGAGGGGGAGAGGGTGGTGGTCGGGATGGAGATTTCGAGGGGCGGTGCCATGGGTCGCGATTGAAGGTGGTTCGTGCTGTGATGTGATGTGATGTGATCTGATGTGATGCGATGCGATGATTGATGGGAGCGATGAAGAGGCGGTGATGTTCAGATGTTGTAAGAGGATGTGTTCGTGAGTCCCCTGGGGTATATATGCTGAAAGACAAAAGAAAAGCTGGAGTGTGAAATGCAGATGTGATGTACAGTAGGTACAGAGTAGTGTTCAGGGTTCGGTGACGTTGGGGTTGTTCTTCGACTTCCTACTGCCTGATGGGTACCTCCCGACCCCGAATCAACCCCGGACTTTAGCGAGCCGCACCGGCGTGGAACAATATCGCAATCACTTCCAAATTAGGCCTGAATCAAAACAATCAAGAGCATTGCACGTGCGACCTCTATGGATCAAAAGAATCTTCATTGGTGCCACGCTATGCGCAATTTATGATAGCCGTGCACGTCTCCTACGCCATATCGCATGGCAAAGCGCGCACGCCGAATCCCCTCTTCCACCCTCTTGATCATGTACTTCGTAACATCCGCCCTTGACGTTCCCCCCGGCGCCTCATTACCCCGTCCCAACAAGTTTGGTATCATCGCCCTCCGCCGCACTCGCCCACTTTAAAACGTCTCCTGGTCATCCAATCCCTCCGCCTCAGCCGGGATCTCAAACCCATCCTCCGTACTATACAGAATCGTCTGGATATGCTTGATCAGCCCGTCCTCCTGCTTCTCGATCTCCGGGTCCTCATCCACCGCCTGCTGGATCAACAACTCGATATCCCTGAGCTTCGAGAAGTAGAAATCCCGCTCCCGCTCCAGCCCCACCACCGTCTCCTTCAACGTGTTGTTCTCCGCCTGCAGCGCCGCCGACGCGCCGCCACCGACTGACTTGGCCGCTACGCGCGCGCCGCCAGTCGTGGGAGTGGTGCCGCCGCGACGGGCTGCTGAGGCGCCCGAGGTGCGCTGGGCCGGAGCAGAGCTGGGCGGCGGGGCACCGGAGCCGCGGCGGCGGGCTACGGCGTCGTAGTCGCCGCCCGGGAAGTATTGGTCCCAGTAGCGTTTGGACCATTGCAGGAACTCGAGGTTGTCTTGCATTTTGCACTTGATGAGTTGCTCGACGGGGATGGTGCGGTCGATCTGGTGGCGGGTGAAGCAGGCTGTGGGGAAGAGATGGTTAGTGTGGGGTGCAGAAAGCGGGGAGGGAGAGGGGAGGTTGGACGCACTCTGCAGGATCTTGAAGTTTTGGAGGTAAGCATATTCGGTGTTGACGTTGAACTTGACGCGGGCCATTGGGATGTCGAGGTAGATGCTGTCGAAGATCTGGCAAAGCGCCGCTCTGTGTGCAGCCTCATCAGCCATTCATCAAGCAAGCTGCGATCGGCCTTCGCAAAGACGCGGGGTAGAGGAGATGCTTACCCAGTACCACACTGCTCGACCTTGGTGATATTCAGCTGCAACAAGCTGTTGAGCCACGATACGAGCTCCTGCCTATGTCCTTGTCAGTCCATCGCTCGCATCTCCGCGCGACGTGGGGTAGATGTCTAATCTTACCTAGATTCTCCCATGTTGACGTTTGTTTGTTTGTCAACACAAGTCCTTTCGAGTCTGTTTACTAGTAGGGTTTGTGATCCAACAGACGATCAAACAAAGGCAAAGGCTCCTTCGAGAGAGATGCAAGAAGAGGCTCGTGATATCTTCAGCGCGTGTATAGAGGGGTCCTGCGCGTAATGACGACAAATGGTAAGTTTTCCGGAATTATTGTATGTGCCAGTTGCCCCTGTGCCTCGCCGCAAGATGTGTTTGTTGAGGCGTTGGCCAATCAGACCGACCCCGTCGGACGTCGCGTCGGGCGTCGGACGGTCAACCAGGAACTGCGGTAGGTGCCTGAAATACACAAGGTACTTTAGGGGGTCTGGATTATTAATTATTAATTCTCTCCCTATAATCTATATTTTTTGGCAATTTAGGAATTCTTCTTCAATAATCACATCTCTGATGGTCTAATGGCCATTTAGTCCATCATGTCCCCAACAGCGCTTAGACGACGTCGAGATGTCGAGATGCTCAAGAAGCGGTTTCATAGGACCCAGATGTAGGAAAGGGGCAGGATGTAAGCCGAGCATCTGAGGTCTAAGTGCTTCACTTGGTCCTTGGTGCTAGATGCACCATGTTCCCAGCAGTGAAGATCAACTCCAGTCGTGAGGAGGATTTGATGTTGTCAATGGGTCCATCACCAGCCATGTCGGCTTCCAGGCTGCTTTCAACTCTCCTTCTTCAATATGCGCAGCCTTACGAGCCATTGCAGTTCGTGTACAATCTTTTGCTCGACTCGTGAAGCATAATATACCTGCGCCTGTATCTAGTTGTTGTTGAGGAAAGCTAAGATAGCATCATTGTAAGCCTGATCGCGATCTGCTGAAGTTCGATCAAGGTGAGAGGTGCCTTGTCCTGTACCTTTTCCCCCAGATCACGCCTGTAAGCTTAGCCTTCGCGAGTATCGCAACAATCAGCCTGCTCCTTACGAAAGGCAGCCAACTGGCACGCCGAATTGAAGACTACAAGGAACTCAAGAATGCAGTTCAAGACGTGAGATTCCTATCCATAGAAGCGTCATGGACGAAGTTGCGTGAACAACGGCTTCTGAGACAATCCATCTGCAAAACAACCAAGAATAAAGATGTCGAGAAGCACTTGGGCGAGAATTTACAGGAGATGCAAGTCCTCATCTATAAGATCTCGGAATTTCTTGATGACCTTGCTTCTAGCGGTGTCTCGTTCTCCAGCTTTAAGAAGCGTCAGCGCAAGATAGAAGCAAGCGTCAAAAGACTGAACCACCTGCCACAGGACTTTTTCGAGCATGCTATGCTTGCTGAAGCAAAAACAATTCTCCCCTCCGCTAAACTGTTGTCCGCCGAATCATTCAAGATCATCGATGACATTGAAATAGTCACTGGTGATGTCCGCCTCTCCCAGTGCAACCTCATGCAGCAGATGGGTAGAGTAGCGAAAAGGCTTTGGAAGTTTCTTATCGAGAACAATTACGCTGAAAACAAGAACGTCGAGAAACTAGCAGAGATTTTGGGATCAGCGAAGGCTCCTCCACGTACTCTGGACTTTGCCGGCTTCCGCAAAGATTCTTCTCTCAATGCCACATCGCTCTATGAGTTGGTCTTCTCTGTCCCAGAAGATACGCCGCTCAAAAGCTCCCTGCAGAAGACCCTACTAGAATCCGTATCTTCTCGGCCATGACTCAACAGACGCGTCGCATTGTGTACCCAGCTTGCTAGTGCCGTGCTCCATGTCCATGGAGGACTCCGAATGGTGCACAAGAACATCAACTCCAGCAATATCATCTTGGCTGAAGTCAAGACTGGCTCAGAAGCCTCGATCACCACAGACTCGGCATTGTTCCTGACTAACTGGCGTTATGCACGGGATGATAGTGCTGCGACAGACCTTTCTGGCGCCAGTAACTGGGCGAGCCAACTGTATCAACACCCGAGAGACAAATGCCACGTGCTGAAGCCAAATATTCAATGGGCCATGACATCTATAGCTTGGGTGTCTTTATGCTAGAGGTACTTCTATGGAGACGGCTGTTGATTCAGTCCGCCACTAGAGAGCCGAAGCCCTCGATCCTCAGCCAGGATATGATCAAGCGTAGTGCCGTGCAATTTGATTCGACGGATGATATTGACATGTAGGACGAGGAAGATGAGGATGGAGAATCTTCTGAAGAAAGAGCTTTCCGACACAATCTGGCTAACATGGACGGCAAGATTATGCAGAAGATGATTAAGAAGATGGCGGAGACGGCCTTGCCCGCAGCTGTGGGTGATACCTTGACGGAAATGGCGGTTGCGAGCTTGATATGCTTGAAGGGTCTCTCCTTTGGCCCCCAATTTCTACTGCTTGCCTAAACCCAAATCCTCAATCCGCAGAAACATTCAAAGATATGGTCATCTTCATTCTTTCAATTTCGCAGTTTGAGATCACTGCGTGGAGAGACCTGCGAGTCATCATCATGGCAGCAGCATCAACAAATGCAATATATGCTGTTTCTGTCCACAGTTGTCAAGATACATCCCATTTCAGCCAAGGAGACATTAGCAACACTCTTTTCTCAACTCTAGATAAGCGAGCTTACCCATGATAGAAACCTCTGTTGTTTTGAGAAGCTTCTCTCGCTCTCGCTGGCTTTGCTTATCCCAGGACACTCAGCTTTTGGCCATCAGATTTGACTTCCTTATCGGCGCTGTATTAAGTCAAACATGTCTTTCTCAACTTTCAGTCCTTGTTGAGTGAGCAAGAAGAAGAAGGTACTTTGAAGAGGAGCTCAATAAGAACAAGTCGACCTCCTCAATTATCATGATATAATCAATCATCCATCACGTGGTGCGTGGTGCGCGGATAGTTTGTCAGCTCGTATATGCAGGTGAAGGCATGTGGGTACTACCAGTGTAGATTTCTATCCATGGCTTCACCCAGCCATCTCGTAGGAATCATCACTATCTTTCAATCTCTTAAGTTCTAGAAAGCTACTGCTTCATCCAACATGTCAGATAGCTATGACGGATTACAAACTTCCAACCCCGCGAGCCGAATCGTCATCGTCGGAGCTGGGATTGTGGGCGCGGCGCTGGCCAAGTACCTAAGCGACCTCTCCTCGGTCTCGATCATTGTCGTCGAGTCCTCCATCACAGACCTTCAAGGCTCGACCGGGCACGCCCCCGGCTTCGTAGGCCAGCTCAACGAACTCCCCGTCCTTACGACGCTGGCCAAAGACAGTGTCCGCGAATACCAGAACTTGACCGGTGCATTTGACACAGTCGGCGGGCTGGAAATCGCATCAACAGCGTCCGGAATCGAGGCGCTGGAGAGAAGATGCCGGCTGGCGCAGAGCGCGGGGCTTTCTGCGAAGCTAGTTTCCTCCGCTGAGGCTGCGCAACTTGCCCCCCATTTGCATCGAGCAGACGAGGCGGCGAAGGCGCTCTACTTCCCTGGTGATGGCACGGCCAATGCCCGACAGATCGTCGCCCAATATGAACGAGATGCCAGGGCCAAGGGTGTTGTCTTTCTCGAAGCCGCAGTGTTGTCGATAGAGGCAGAAAACGGGCACGTCACTGGAATCACCACTTCCGTTGGGCCCCTCACAGCTGAACGCGTGGTCATCGCAACGGGCATCTGGACAGCTCCGCTGTTGAAGCAGCTCGGGATCAAACTCCCCATTATTCCTGTTGCGCATGCCTATGTCCACGGCCCTCAACGTCCATCTCGGGGCCGCTCCTCGCCGTTCGTCCGATGGCCAGAACGGCACGTCTATGCCCGAGACCACGGCTCCTTCGATGGGTTTGGCTCGTATGATCATGCACCCATTGCCGTGGACACCTTGGCCTCAACAGCCATCGCCTCATGGGATGCTCGGCTCGATGATGTCCTTGACCGCGCAATGTCTCTATTCCCGGATCTGATGAAGAAGGAGGAGATGGAGCCGTTCAATGGCCTTTTTGCAGTGACGCCGGACGGGCTTCCTCTGGCTGGGCCGACGCAGCAGGTTAAGGGCTTGTGGATTGCATCAGCCGTCTGGGTGACACATGCAGCTGGTGTGGCAAAGTTTGTCGCAAGCATGATCACTGGGAATACCGTTGATCAGGATATTTGGCGGGCAGTGAATCCGGATCGCTTTGAGGGAAGAGATACGGCTGAGCTGAGATCGGAGGCATTGAGTACTTACAATAATATCTACAACTCAACAGACTAATGCAAGACGTTCCTCTCGCCAATAAGTACACAGATCTCTAAATTTCACAACTGGAAATAAGAGCAGTTGTATTACACTATATTTCCAATGGAGGTTCTCGCAACTCTTATTTTAACCTACCTAGAAGGTGGAACAGAGATGATATTTTTTTGCTCTCTCTTTCTCTATCCTCTTTTCGCTATTATTATCCTCATCCAGACGCAAATTTTTCAGGAACACCATCACGTTCAGCATCGGAACTAACGCAACCACTCCAGCAATAACCAAGAGCCGCTGCGACTCGTGGTAGCTGCGGTCAATGGCGACGCGCTCAGCCGTGCCCTTGGTATATTTCTGCTCGGTGATGATGGATTTGAAGATTGCGCGTGCCTGGGCCTTGACCTTTGCGGGCAGATATATGTAGCTTTAACTTGGCGGCATGCTTGCTCTGCTAGATTGCTCCTGCGATGCTGTAGTGGAGTTAATCACCTGCGTTAATGTTGTCCAGTGATAGAGAACGTCTTAGCGTATCTTGTTATGTACCACGAGCTGTAACATTCTCCGCTGCCATACGTCAAAAAATCTCAGAATTCGCGGTTATAAGAAGAGCTACCGACATCTCACCGACATCTCACCGGCCTGCCCTATATCTCCCCCCCGGCTCTATTTGATCCTGCCGGGTACCTTGTCACCTTCGTAGGATGGCTATGGCCAATAATGGCAAATCTCTTCAGAGAGAGTCTACGAGGTTCCGAAATCGATTAACCTTTCATTCCCGTCCTCTTCCTCAAAGCTTTTCAGTCTACATACCCCTCGCGAGGAGATAAGTCTTCATTTTTGCTCCTCCTCACCCAGCTTCCTCGCTTCTTTTCACGTCTTTCAAACTTTCTTGCTTGAGTATATCCGGCTGTCATGATATTCGGTTCGAAAAGGCTCGCCCTGTGGGCATCGCTGTATTCGATAGCCACGGCTGTATCATTCTCACCCATCCCGCCAGGTCTGATTGCAAACAGCAGCGACGTGATCCTTTCACAGCCATGCCAAACCGCTATCGAGGCCGCGATTAGCTGTGATCCGTACTTCCAGCACCTGGTTTCCGTAGATGTACGTGGATACAATGATCCATCATTCCTCGATTCGTTATGCACCGCGTATTGCTCCTCGGATTTAAAGAAATACCATTCTATCGTCGTATCAGCTTGCGCAGCGGACCCTTATCCGTGGGATGGCACTCCGCCACAACACTTCGGGGACCAAGTATGGACTTCATACAACATGACATGCTTGAAAGACTCATCTAGGCAATACTGTCAGAGCGAGTGTCTCTGGTTTCCGTAGGCCGTTTGCTCCTCTGACAGCAAATAGACTACTTCGCGGACCTGACAATCACCGGAGATGTGTCAGTGACGAGCCTTCCAAAAGCGCAAGCTTGCTCACCTTGCATGATTGCGCTTGGCCATCTCAACCAAGGCACATCTTACGGCAATTATGGGCCAGGAATGGCAGTAGAATGGGCGAGTCTTCAAGCAATGTGCGGAGTCTCGTATCCAACGGCAGTGCAGCCAACCGTAGGAAACAGGACAGAGCTTCCTAGATACGCTCCGTCGGGGTACCTAGGGGCGTCCTGAGCGGCAAGACGTATACGGTAGTCTCGGGGGATGACTGCGGCAAAATTGCCACGGCCAACAGTGTTCCCGGTAGGACCCTCATAGGGACCAACAGCATTCTTTCGGACTGCTCGAATCTAGCAAGTAAGCCACCCACCATCCGAGTGCCTCTCTCATTGATCAGTTTCTCATTATGGTTTTGTAACAGCACCATCGTAAAGGGCGACTCCTGCAGCAAAATCATAGCAGCCTATTCGACCACCATGGACGAGCTGCAGCTCTGGAACCCCAGCCTCCTCTTCGACTGCTCGAACCTCCTCCTCGACGAGGCCTATTGCGTTAGTGGTGACGCGAATGCGGCGAAGAAGAGGGCTGCGGGAGCGATGGCTACGGCGGTGGTGGGATATGGGATGGCTGGGCCGAGTTAGATTGTTTAGGTTTTTGGGAAAGAAGTCATATGGGAAGATGGAAGGATGAGCTGTATAGCTAAATGTGAGAGTGGGGGGTTGTGATACAGTTTCGATGGCTTATTCAGCTCTAACAAATGCCGCGTATTGAAGACGTGGTATCGCAGATAATATTGTATACGCGATGTAGAGCTCCTGCTTCATCTTTCGACTTCGAGCTCTGTATGCACCATCTTGATCTTGGGCTTTTCAAAGTTGTTCTGTTGTTCGTTTGGAACAGAGCCACTCACTTTTCGATGGTCGTTGGCCGTCGGTCGCGTTATCAGTGCGAGGGTAGAGTAACGCTGGTGGGACAGTCTTACAACAGTATATAACTAAGACTGTAAAAATAAGAACTACGGTTCTTAAAATGAACTACGGTTTTGACATGCTCACGTATACTCGATTACTTGAATATCAAAATGGACCGTGACCCCACCGACTTAAGACCGTCGCTAAACCGCTGATCACTAGCGACTGGTTGCACCTAACGGCCGACCAACGACCACAACCGTTCTTACTTCACTTCCACCCATCCGTGTGTCCACCGTATCTCTGAGCTTCTTGCATAAATGACTCCTGGAAAGAACGACAATGGCAGGGCCCAATATGAGCGATGAGGAGGCGTTGCACTGGCTACCTCCACCAGGATGGACAGAGGAGAAATATGCGAATGCGACGGATGAAGATTGGGAGGCCTTGCCGGACGAAGTAAGTTGTTGTCTTTACATACTTGGATCCGACTGTTTCGCGTTGCTTTTACCGTGTTGAAATTCTCCAACTTTCGCATCTATCTACTATTAACATTGTTCAATCACGTGTCTTTCACTATCCAACTTCATCCTCTCCATCTCGGTCTCTGTCTTGTGATTCCTCTCTACTCTTCCTCTTATAGCTCATCATTCTACCACTACTTAGAAAACACAACTACTGCCCTAACTAACACCACCCCCAGCTCCTCGAGCTAAATATGCAACGCATGGCGGCACAGGCAAACCTGAACTTTGCAGCTACGAAAGCACGTATCCAAGCAGCAGACGCAGCGATCGGCCGGCCTCCTCGAGATATGCTCGAGACAGAACATCATCTAGTGAAGGTCGTCGAGGACGCTGGATACGAGGATTTTGGCTTCGTCCTCTTTCGTACTAATTTCACCTCCGAGGCTCGCTGGGAGCGCTTCGTCGAGAAATGGGACGCATTGCTAGGTATGCCGTTTGATGAGGCGTTGCCGGAGACTGGATTGCAGAGGATTCAGGAGAAGGTGTTTACGAAGATTGTGA